>Ga0247842_10000842_pt1 | contig 57985 bp, 50 predicted proteins | sample LaCruzMarch2015__3_FD_192411 | JGI IMG/M metagenome (GOLD analysis project Ga0247842, IMG submission 192411) | Freshwater microbial communities from meromictic Lake La Cruz, Castile-La Mancha, Spain - LaCruzMarch2015_19m | ecosystem: Environmental > Aquatic > Freshwater > Lake | place: Spain... | reverse complement strand
TTAACTCTGGGAATTATTGCGGGTTTTGGTTTAGCTATCTTGCCGTTGACAGTCAGCGCTATTAGCACATGTGATGTTGACCCAAATTCTGTTATTTGTAAAAGCGAAGAAAAAGATGATGTTATTAAATACGTAGGGATAATAGTAAATACTTTATTGTATGCTCTTGGTGCTGTGTCTGTAGTGGTGATTATAATTGCCGGTATTGGGTACACAACATCAACTGGTGATCCTGCGGCTATAACTAAGGCAAAAAGTACTTTGATGTACGCAGTAGTTGGTCTAGTAGTCGCGTTGCTGTCGTATGCTATTGTTAACTTTGTTTTAGGTATTTTTAATCCTAAAACAACTGTAACCGAGAGTTCAACTGGAGTAACTATAACGACCAATAAATAAAAACAGCTATTTAAAAAACCATAAGCAGGCTCTTAACAATTAATTGAATATCTGATATAAATAGAAGTAAGAATATTAATGAAAGGAATCAATATAAATGAAAAAATCAATTAAAACTATACTAGCTGGATTACTGGTTGTCCCTGTGCTTGCATTAGGCGTAAGTTTAATTACACCTATGACACAATCAGTTTCAGCAGAAGTTACTGGTGGCATTCAAGGTGGAGCAGATGCCGCTAAGGGCGACGGTCAACAGGAAAATCTTTTCGGCGATGGTGGTATATTCAAAACCATTGTTAATATTGCTCTATACATAATTGGCGCAATCAGCGTAATGATGCTGATTTACGGTGGTATTCGTTATACGGTTTCCGCTGGTGATAGCAAAGCTGTTACTGACGCAAAAAATACCATTATGTATGCGATTATTGGTGTTGTAATTGCTATACTAGCCTATGCTATAGTTAACTTCGTTCTCGAATCGTTGATAGCTGGCTAAATATTCGATAGAACCTAATAAAAATATCCGCCCTAACATGAGGGCGGATATTTATTATTTATCAGATTATATTATTTTATTGAACTTGAATCTTTTTAGCTTGTTCTTGGCGAATCTTGTTAAAGCTAATGGTCAATACACCATCTTTTAGAACTGCTTCAACTTCGTCTTCTTTGACACTAACTGGTAATGCTAATGTACGATTGAAATCGCCCCAATAGCATTCTTGGATGTGCCAATTGATGGCATCAGTATCGTCGCCGCTATTTAGTGTACCGCTGATAGTTAAAATACCGTCGCTGATGCTAACATCGAGCTCTTCTTTATTGACACCAGCAGTTCGTGCTTTGACAACCAATTTATCATTGGTTTCATATACATCTACGGCTAGTTGACCTGGGAATTCTTCTTCAGAATCGTCCCAGCTGCCATCAGCTGCAGCAGAATTTACATCTGCTTCTTCTGTTGCTGTGTCGTCGTTTAAGAAAGCTGCTGCCAGCTCATCTTCGATTAATAAGTCATCGTTTTGTTTCCTGGCCATGATATCCTCCACTTTTCTCTAGGCTCTATTGACAAATAGTCTCTCACATTATAACCAACATATCCAGTATAATCAACTGAATATGGTATATAAACGTAAAAATCACAATGCTTGATAATCTCTTGTCATTTGTCGCTCCCCATCGCTGTTGTGGTTGTGATAAAATTGGGACTTTATTATGCGATAATTGTAAATATAACATCATTTCTGAACCAAAGATGGTTTGTATCGTTTGTCATCGACCAACTATGGTCACGTGGTTATGTAACAGTTGCCGTATGCCGTACGAACGTGTTTGGGTAGTCTCAGAACGAGAAGGTGTTTTGCAACGATTAATCGGACTTTACAAATTTGAACGAGCAAAATCTGCTTATAAAGCACTCGGTGACTTGTTGCTAGCGACATTGCCCGAATTGCCCATAGACACTGTCATTGTTCCTGTTCCTACTACGCCTAGCCGTATTCGTGAGCGCGGTTATGATCATATGCTACTAATTGCTAAATACGCTGCGCGCGTTCGTAGATTAAAATGCGAGCAGCTGATAAGTAGAAAAACGAATACCAAACAACGCCAAGCAACAGCTGGACAACGCGCTGTTCAAGCAAAACAAGCTTTTTCAGTCAATGATAAACTTGATAAAACTATACCCTATTTATTGATTGACGACGTAATTACGACTGGAGCGACTGTTCGATACGCTAGTCAAGCACTTCGTGATGCTGGTGCCAAACATGTATGGCTGGCGATAATAGCCAGACAGGCTCTTAAGTAGTAGTTGGTAGTTAGTATATGGTAGGTAGTAGAAAAAGTAAAAAACGTAGCTCATAAGATGAAAATAATATATAATATCGTCTAGTAGTTGTTCTACCATCTACTACCTACTATCTACCATTTACTAATCTGGAGGGGTCGGATAGTGGTTTATTCCAGCGGTCTTGAAAACCGCCAAGCCGAAAGGCTTCGGGAGTTCGAATCTCCCCCCCTCCGCCAAAAATAATTAGACGACCAAATGGTCGTCTAATTATTTTGCCCGATAGGCAAAATTCAAACTCACGGTCGGTATCCACCCTCCCCCATCTCTTAATATGCTATAATTAACTGGTTCTGATACGGAGGAGTACCCAAGTGGCTGAAGGGGACGGTTTGCTAAATCGTTAGTCTGGGGAAACCTGGAGCGGGAGTTCAAATCTCCCCTCCTCCGCCAATAAAAAATACTCGACCATTAATTGCCGAGTATTTTTTATGCCGATGGCAGGGAAAATTCGAACTCCGCGCTGGTTCGCTGTCCAGCGAACGCGGGAGTATCGCTCCGTCCGCTGTCCAACGGACTTCGCTCCTCCGCTCAAAAAGAGTCGAAAGTAAACTTTCGCTTCCTTTTTTCGCTCCGCCAAATCTCCACTATCTCATAACCCTCATGCTATAATTAATCCATGCAACCTGATGATCAGAAAAACTATTGGAAACGTGATCTTGAAGAATCAGGACCAGATAAAACAATTGAAATGTATGCCCCTGAACCTGACAACGAAGATTCTAGCTCTACTAATGAAGTATCCAAAGATAGAGATGACAAACCAAAAAAACCTATTCTAGACAACGCGCCAGTTCATTGGAGCGCCAACGAATATATTCACGAAGAAAAAAACGGATTATGGTTCGTCATTTTTGTCATTGTTGCATTGGGATTTATAGCTGTTGATATATTTTTATTAAAATCATACACATTTTCGATTTTAGTAGTGGTCATGGCGATTGCACTAATTGTTTATTCACGTCGTCCACCTCGGTTAATCGAATATACATTGAGTGGCGATCAAGGTTTATACGTTGGTGATAAATTGTATCATTTTAGTGAGTTTAAGGCCTTTGGTTTAATCAAAGATCGTGAGCACCATTCTATTATGCTAATTCCAACAAAACGGTTCTCTCCTGGCGTGTCGGTTTATTTTCCAGAGGAAGTTGGTGAGCAAATTGTCGACATTTTAGGTGCGAGACTTCCTATGGAAACGCTCAAACTCGATACTATTGATATTATTGTGCGAAAATTGAGACTTTAACTACCACCTACCATCAGGTTGTGCTACAATTGCTTGTATTCTGCCGTTTTACGGTTAGAAAGCACCTTCTAGTTACATGAAAAGTAGGGTTATATATTTTTTTAATGTATAGCCCTGCGTTTTGGACTCGTAGCTCAGCTGGATAGAGCGTTAGCTTGCGGAGCTAAAGGTCGCAGGTTCGAATCTTGCCGAGTTCACCAAAATTAACACCCCACCATGCGTGGGGTTTTAATTTTGGTAGCACTTTGTGCAAGATTCGAATCTGCGACTCGCCAGTTTACTGGCGTTAAGTCGCAGGTGAGGACTGCCATGTCGGCAGTCCGCAAGGCCGGAAGCCGGATGACGAATGTCACCGACTGAGGCGGGGTCGCGAAATTTTCTGAAAGAAAATATTTGTGACCGAATCGTACAATAATGCTAAAGGCCGCTATCTTGCCGAGTTCCTTGCTTACGCATCCAGATGTATTTAACTTCAAAACACTAGCGTAATTAAACTGATAGTTTGGTATAATTTTATATGAAAGAGGAGCTCATTGAGAAAGATAAGGGGAAAAACTACTAGAATTTTTCTAGTTACATGCGCTCTATTCAGGTTTATTAGCCGTGTTTTTTATGTGCCGATTAAAATTATTGCAAAATGTCTTCGTATTATAGCCAAGAAACTTCATTACCATATTGCCCATAAACCTCATCAACATTTGATGCGTCGTTGGAATTGGTACAAAAGATGGCACGAATGGCGTTATCATTCACACGTTCACGTCTCAATACTTGTGCCATATATTTTCGTCGTAGTCGCCGTAGTTTTATTTTCATATAAATCTACATTAGCTGCTGGGACAACTACTAATTGGGACTTTACGAACGCGTCTAACTTTTTGTTCGACACTAATACCATTGAAATAAATGGGACAAGTGCACAACTAAAAGCCCAGAATTATCAATCTGACGTTAGCACTATGGCTTTATATCATTTAGACGAATCTGATGGTATTGTAGCTAGTGACAGCTCAAGTAACGCTAACAACGGTGTTGTTTCAGATGCAATGTTTGGCTTAGGTAGTCTGAATAATGGGCTTAACTTTAACGGATTAACATCAAAAATATCGGCATCAGACTCGCCTTCTCTGTCGCTTTCTCAGTCGAATACACTTGAGGGATGGACAAAGTTTAATTCAGCATTTTCTGCTGGTAGTACTTCACAACGTCAAGCAATTTTTGATAAGGGTGATTATCAGCTTTATTATGATAATGAAACTGGTAAATTAACGTATGAGATGGCTGACGTTTCCGCTAACTCTTGGTCTCAGGTTGGCGGTAATGATTTGAATGATGGTTGGGATTTGAATGGCAAAAGATCAGTTAATACGATAGTCAAGGTTGGAGCAAATATATATGCGGGGATTGGTGCTGACATCGGCGATGCTGAGGTGTGGAAATATGACGGTTCATCTTGGACGATGATTGGTGGAGGTGCTCAACCGGTTAATAATAGCTGGGATGCGCAAACTTATGAAGGTGTTTATACCCTAACAACTGATGGAACCAATCTGTACGCTGGTCTCGGCATCACAGCCGGAGACGGTGAAGTATGGAAATGGAATGGTACTACTTGGGCAAAGATTGGTGGAGATAGTACAAAGAACGGCTGGACTAATTATTCTGAACAAATCTGGTCTTTAGATTATTTTGGTGAAAACTTGTATGCTGGTATCGGCTCGTCGGCAAATGACGCAGAAGTTTGGCGTTATGATGGTACAAGTTGGATTCAAATTGGCGGTGATAGTAAAAACAGTGGCTGGACGACTGGCTATGATTTAGTTGGGGGTATAACGGATGACGGTACAAATTTATACGCTGGTCTTGGCATAACAGCCGGAGAAAGTGAAGTTTGGCGTTGGAATGGCACGATGTGGAATAAAATTGGTGGGGACAGTCTAAATGGTAGCTGGAATACAACAATAGAAACAGTTAGGTCTCTGCGCTATTTTGGCGATAAACTATATGCCGGTCTTGGTGATAGTGTTGGCGACGCAGATGTGTGGGTTTGGAACGGTTCGTCTTGGAGTCAAATTGGCGGTGATGGTATGAAAAATGGTTGGGCTGCTGCAAAATATGAACAGATTACATCGTTTGCCTATGATGGAACCAATCTGTACGCTGGTCTAGGTATAAGTGACGGTGATGGCGAAGTCTGGCGTTATGATGGCGCAAACTGGAGTCAAATTGGCGGTGATGGTATGAAAAATGGTTGGGCTACTGCTTGGGGTGACTCAGCCAACACAATATTTTGGGATGGTACAAAATTATTTGCTGGCACCTATGATTCAGCAGGATCAGGCTGGGTTTATACATGGGATGGCACGAATTGGACATTGGTGGGTGGCAATAATGTCAATAAGAGCTGGGGTTTCTATAATATAGCAGTCATACAAGTCATGCAAACAATTAATGATTATTTGTATGTTGGTTTGGGAAACGTAGCTGGCTCGGCAGAGGTCTGGCGTTGGAATGGCTCAGTTTGGACATTGGTTGGTGGTCAGGAAGTTAATAATAGTTGGCAACCAAATACTTACGAACAAGTTATGAGTATGGCGAGCTACAAAGGCAAGCTAATCGTTGGGCTTGGAACGACTGCTAGTGCTACATACAGTGATGGTGAAATATGGTCTTGGGATGGATCGTCTTGGACAAGAATTGGTGGTGACGGTGTAAATGCTAGTTGGAGCCAAGCTAGTCACTATGGTGAAGTTGATGCGATGGCAGTGGATGATACATATTTATATGCTGGTCTGGGTGCAGGTACGAATGATGGCGAAGTCTGGCGTTATGATGGCACAAATTGGGAAAAAATTGGTGGTGACAGCTTGAAGGGCGGTTGGACTAACTATGCTGAGCGAGTACTGTCTTTGGCTATGTATAATGGACAACTCTTAGCGGGACTTGGGTCAGGTAATGGCGATGGCGAACTATGGCTCTGGAACGGTACTTTATGGAGCAAAATTGGTGGTGATGGAGTTTCAGGTAGTTGGAATACGACAACATATCAGGAGGTAGAATCGTTAATAGTGTATGGCGACGACTTGTACGCTGGTATGGGTAATGTATCCGGTGCAGCTACATTATGGAAATATGATGGATCGACATGGATTGAAGTTGGGGGTGACGATATTAATGGTAGCTGGACAACTGGAACATATGAGAAAGTCAAGACTTTGGTTGTCTACGATGGAGCATTGTTTGTAGGTCTCGGTAATGGCATTGGGGACGGAGCGGTCTGGCGGCTAAACGACGGGAGTTGGAGCTAAATTGCGGGTAACGGTCAAAACTTTGGTTGGCCTGGAACAATTGAAGAGGTTGAATCATTTAGTCCATACAAAGGTAAACTGTATGCCGGAACTGGATTGAGTGGTAATGTCGATGCAAATGTTTGGGCTTGGGGCAATAATGCATTCTTACAAAGCTCAAATAATAATTTTGATACAAATTGGCATCATGTTGCGGCAACATACGACGGTGCAACAATGAAATTATATATTGATGGTGTTCTTGATGGATCTAAGACAGTTGCCATTACTATGCCAAACAGTGCTAGACCATTATTGATTGGTACGTCTTATGCCGGAAGAGAACAAGGAAAAGTGCGTGGTTATTTCAATGGTGAGCTAGATGAGTTGAGGATTAGTAATACTGCCAGAAATAGCTTTAACTCAACACCATATATCACGTCTAAACAGACGATTAGTTTGGAAGATGCTGCGTTTACCTCTGGGATACAATCATATCTTAGTTTTGAAGCAGACGAAACAACTAATGGAGGTTCAATAACTTACAGATTAAGTAATGATAATGGCACAAGCTGGAAATTTTGGAATGGTACTACCTGGGCAACGGCAAGTACATTAAATAATTCAAATTCTGCAGCAGATATCGATGCACATATATTAACTTTTCCAATTACGTTTGATGGCATTAAATGGCAGGCTGTAATAGAAAGCGACGGCGATCAACGTGTGACTTTAAATTCAGTAACCATTGAGGCGAATACTGATACAGAAGACCCCGACGTGAATGGCGATAACATCGTAGCAAAAAAGGTCAATGGTGGTTCAGATATAGAACCCGATGCTTGGACTAACGGAGCGTCTCCTTACTTTAGTTGGGACGATGGTCATGACGCTGACTCGGGTATATTAGGCTATTGTCTGTATATAGGTGAAGATAATACCGCTAAACTAGACAGCACAAAAGGTTTCTTCGGGGACAGTCTTATTGACACTGGCAATAAGTGTCGATTTGCGACTACTGACACTTCGATCGATTTAGCGACTGCAGGCGTACTTGCTAGCCCATTACTAACTTCAAATAATTTTTACTATTTACTAGTTCAGGCAATTGATAGGTCTGGTAGAACTTATCCGACCACGAGTTCATTTAGATTCAAATTTGATAATACTCCACCAATAAACCCAGGCTTTGTTGCTTCTCCATCGAGCTTTATTAATAGTAAAGAAGCGTCTTTTACTTGGCCAACAGATGGTTCGCAGGCACCTAATGATGGCGAAGTAGGGTCCGAAATAGCTGGATTACAATATCGTATCGGCGATACAAATTGGTATGGTGATATACATAATGATTTGGGTGATAACAGTGATCTTTTGATCAATGACGGTATTTATTCGACGACTCCTAGTCCTGATTACGATAATATTGTCGATGGGATTAACACGGTTTATTTCCGTACCTGGGATACAGCAGGCAATATTAGTACGTCTTCAGTTAGCGCAGCCTTAAAAATTAATACAAGTGGAGCTCCATCGGAACCTAGATCAATTACAGTTGATCCTCCGGGTGAAAGCCCGACTAATTTGTTTTCATTCAGTTGGGATGCTCCGGATACATTTATTGGTGATAAAGATAATCTAAATTATTGTTACACTATAAACACACTTCCTTCAGTTTCTACTTGTAACTATACTGGTGCTGGCATTACTTCCCTATCAGCTGGTCCGTATGCAACTCAACCGAAAGAAAATAAACTATATGTTGTTGCGCGAGATGAGTCAAACAACATCAATTATCTCAGTTATGATAGTGTTAATTTTATAGCCAAAACTGCCGCACCAGGTATTGTTGGTAATATAGATATCGTTGACGTATCCATTAAATCAACTAGTAACTGGCGATTAGCAATTACTTGGGATGTACCTACAGATGTGGGCGTAGGTATAAGTAATTATAAAATATATCGTTCGCTTGACAACGAAAATTACACTTTAGTAGGTTCAAGTTCAAGCACGACTTATATTGATGCGGGCTTAACTCAACAGCTATATTATTATTACGTTATAGCGTGTGATAGTACGAATAATTGTAGTGCAGATAGCCCTAATGTGTCACTGTTGCCAACCGGCAAATTTACAGAGCCAGCTGAACTAATCAGTGAACCAGAGACTAGTGACACGACAACTAGACGTACCAAGATACAGTGGACGACCGACCGTGCTAGCGACTCAAAAGTGGCAATCGGCACAAAAAGCGGCGAATATAGTGCTGCCGAGATTGGCAACTCTGATCAGTTAGTTGTTCACGAAATTGGACTAGATAATTTAGCTGCAGGCACGACTTATTATTACAACGTTAAATGGACAGATGATGATGGTAATACTGGTGAAAGTCAAGAATACACATTCACCACTAAACCAGCGCCAATAATTAAAGAAGTAAATCCAGCTAAAATCGGCCTAACGAGCACGGTCATTAACTTCACGTCTGTTGATGCTACTAAAGTAAACTTGTATTTCGGCGAAAGCGAATCATTTGGCGGCTTGCAATCAATCAACACGTCACTTGATGAAACAACCTATAATATGGAGATTACTGGTTTGAAAGATGGCACGAAATATTACTATCAGTTGAGTGCTTTTGATAGTGAAGGCAGTGAATATGATGGCAATATCTTTTCGTTCACAACTCCACCTCGTCCAAGAATCACCAATCTAAGATTCCAACCAGTTATAGGTGAACCAACTAGTACGCAAAGCGTCACATGGACAACAAATGTTCCAAGTTCGTCGACTGTTACTTACGGAAAAGTTGGTACAAATGGTACAGATATTCAAATTTCAAAACTTGAAATAGAACACAAGATTACTATTAGTGGTCTGGAAGATGACAGTGAGTATTTCTTGATCGCTCAAAGCCGTGATGCTGATGGTAACTTAGCAGTTTCTGATCGGCAGGTATTTAAAACAGCGCTTGATACTCGCCCACCTGAAGTTTCAGATGTTAGTATCGAAACATCAATTCGTGGTACGGGTGTAGAAGCTCGTGGCCAAGTAATTGCTTCTTGGAAAACAGACGAACCTTCCACTAGCCAAGTTGGATACGCTGAAGGCAGCACGGCAACAGTGTTCAACAACAAGACGACCGAAGATACGCAGATGACCACTGAACATATTGTTGTTTTGTCGAACTTGCCAACGTCGAGAGTCTACAGTATTCAAGTTATGTCATATGATAAAGCACGTAATATTGGTCTCGGAGAATCAGAAGCTTCTATCATCGGTCGAGCTAATGAAAGCGTCCTTACGATTATCTTGAATGCTTTGCAAAGGATATTTGGATTATAAAAATATGGTAGATTCTAATCAAAAAGTAATTATCGATGTCAGTGGAGTTAACCAATCTTTCCAAATTGGCGACGAAAAAGTTGATATCCTAAAAGACCTCAATTTTCAGCTTAAGGACAAAACTTTTAATATCATATATGGTCCATCTGGTTCTGGTAAATCAACTCTGCTAAATATTCTTACTGGTTTACAGAAACCATCAACTGGCAAGGTTTTATTTGCTGGTAAGGCTCTTTATGATCTTACGCCAGATCAGTTGGCACATTTTCGAGCAAACGAAATTGGCATAGTTTATCAGCAAAATTTTTGGGTGAAAAGCTTGAATGTGATTGAAAATGTGTCGATGCCACTTTATTTTTCAGGACATTCGATAGCTGGTTCAGTAAAAATTGCTACTGAAGCTTTAGCACAAGTAGGCATGGCTAGTTATGCAAAAAAATATCCTTCAGTGATGTCTGGTGGTGAGCAACAGCGTGTTGCTATGGCTAGGGCCTTGGTCAATAACCCGTTATTTGTCATTGCGGATGAACCGACTGGAAATCTTGATAGTGTAAACGGTGACATGATAATGAGTTTACTCCAAAAATGTCAGACCGAGCTTGGTCGAACAATTATTTTGGTCAGTCACAATATGGAATATATTCCTTTGGCCGATCATTTATTACATATCGAAGACGGACATATCATAGAGACAACCAGTGATACTAACATCACGAAGATAGCTGACGAATTACTTGATAATATGAAAAAACGCGTTAACCATCTATCGAAGGCAAAACATCATGCGTAGTCCACTACCTCTTATTAAGAATTTCATAACAGAACATAGTCAGTTCAAATCGATTGGAACGTCAGTTCTGATGCATATTGCGATAAAGAACTTTATTGATAAAAAATTTCGATCTTTTCTGACAGTTCTTGGGGTTGTAATCGGTGTTACTGCGGTATTTTTCTTGCTTTCATTTGGACTTGGTATTCAAGCTCTGGTTACCGAGCAAGTGATTGGAGATAAATCTCTAAAAACAATTGATGTCTCATCTCCAAACTCAAAAATTATAAAACTAGACGAAGCCGCACTTAACACTATTAGCTCATATCCCCATGTTGATCAAATTGGTGTCCAGTATTCATTCCCAGGAATCATGAAGTTTGGAGGCGGCGAAATTGACGTAGTCGCTTATGGGGTGAATCAACAATATCAGAATTTAAGCTCGCTTAACTTATTAAAAGGGCGTTTACTGGATGAAAAAGACAACCGTTCGGTTTTATTAAATCTATCGGCTCTTAAGGCTATTGGTATCGAGGATCCGGCGGCGGCGCTTAACCAAGAAGTAAAAATAACTGTACCTCTAGAAAAAGCTGAAGCCACAGCAAAAGAAGTCTCCGATACGTTCACAATTGTTGGTGTAATTGAGTCTAGTTCCGGTAGTGAATTATTTATGCCAAGTAGCATTTTTGACACTGCTGGAGTACCTGCATATAATCATATAAAAATTGTTATAGATGATCTACCTAACGTTGCTGTTTCTCGTAAGCATATCGAGAGCAATGGCTTCCAAACTACTTCCCTAGCTGATACTTTGACCGAAATTGATGATATTTTCAAATTCTTTAATCTTATTCTGATTGGATTTGGCAGTATTGGTATGGTAGTGGCAATTTTGGGAATGTTCAATACTTTGACGATATCATTGCTTGAAAGGACTAGAGAAATTGGTTTAATGATGGCTCTCGGAGCGCGACGATCTGATATGCGCAGACTGTTTATCTTTGAAGCTGGTCTTATATCATTTATTGGTGCCGTTGTAGGTATTATTTTAGCGGTTGTTGCCGGCAAGATAGTGAATCTTTATATCAATATAGGAGCATCTGGTCGCGGCGTAACAGAATCATTTGATTTATTTTCTACGCCACTTTGGGCTGTACTATTAATTATAATAATAACCGTTCTTGTAGGCTTTTTGGTTGTTTATATACCAGCACGTCGAGCCGAACGCATCAATCCTATTGATGCGCTTAGACGTGAATAACAGATATAAGACTAAATTTCTAGTGTATAAGTTAACGTCTTGAATTCTGATGTAGTTGAATCATACGCCATTTCTTCATATTGCAATTTTAGGCCAGAAGCACCTTTTGTGACTTCATATACGATATTACCAGTGGCTGTTGCGTTTTTCGACATACTACCACCCTCAAATTCAGGAGCAGCGGTTATATAGCTTGAACTTTCTGCGATACCGTTGACATTAATATCTAAATCGTAAGCACTAAATGATGCCGATTCTGAGCTAATATTTTTAACGCTGACATTTACAACAATTAATTCGTTACCGTCACTAGCCTGAGAAAATTCATCATCAGGTACATAGTTGCGTTGAACTGAATTAGCTTTTACTTCAAATTTATCAAATGTGGCTGTTGTACCCTTGGCAAAATCTTTTTTAGCATCAATTTTTGCCTTTTCCTCTTTGTTGTAGTTGCTAACACTTTGACCAATTGTTTGTCCGACTGTTGAAACAGCACCGCCCAATATTGCCAAGCCGGTGACGAAGAGAGCTATGACTATAAGATTCCAAAGTACCGCTAGACTTCCGGTGATAAGCCCAGTAATCGACATACCTTTACCAGTTGCTTTTTTAAGTCCGATAATTGCCAATATTATTGCGGTAACACCAAGCGTAAATCCAGCGAATGGTACCCACCCGAGAAAAATCGCAATTATACCAACAACCATTGCAGCGATGGCTAACCCATTGCTTTGTGGTTGTGCATTGCTTGTTGTTGGAGCTGATTGTGGTTGCTCCGATTGATTATCTGATGATTTCTTGTCCATAATATTCCCCTCCTAATATATATTACTTTAACTATACACCATATTGAATTACTTCCAACCTAATATCTGTTAGAATTGGTGATGGCAAGGAGGAGTGGCCGAGTGGTTGAAGGCGCTGCTCTCGAAAAGCAGTATCTCGAGTAATCGGGATCGCGAGTTCAAATCTCGCCTCCTCCGCCATTCGACTTCGCTCATGGTCTATGACCAAATAAAATACACCCTCGATGGGTGTACTTTTATCTAACTGACTTCATTTTTCTTTTGTGTTCATACATACGTTGACCAGCACGATCTACGGTAGTGCCTAGATTAGTAGAATCTTGTTTTATATCAAAAACAGCTGAACCAAAAGCAAGATTCACTGGGGCATTTGCCATTTCTTCGTTTGCTCTATTAGATAGATTTTCTTCAAAATTTTCATTATTCGTATCGTTATGACAAACAATAATAAACTCATCACCACCAAAACGGATGACGCTGTCGTTTTTTCTAAATTTTAATTTCAAAAATTCTGCAGTATCTTTGATTAACTTATCACCAGCTGCATGACCATGGTTATCGTTAGTCATCTTTAAATCATTTAAATCAACAAAAATAATGCCTAATTTATTATTATCTCGATTATAATCAAAGTTTTCATTTTTAACGATTTTTTCGTAATAGTTTCGATTAAGGCATCCAGTTAAGTGATCAAAAAAACTATCTTCAAGAGCTTTTTCTGCCTCTGCTTTAGCAGCATTAATTGTTTGATAAATCTTATTGCTGGCGTCTAGGGCATGGATACCAGTAATCTTCTCCTCTGTTATAGGTTTAATTTTAAAGGCTGGTGTATAGTCAGGGCTTGAAATATTATGTTCAGGATTTTTATTCATTCAAATTATTATATCAAAATAATAAGATGCCGCCATAAAAAGTTACCTTAGAATTAACATGACCATCTCATACCTTGACATATAAGCATAAACGTGATTTAATGATTTTAAGATATAAATTAAAATAAAAAAGGAAATTAACATGGAAAATAATGGGGAAAACTTTTATGAGCCAGTTAAAGTAAACGGACAAACAGAAAATTTTGTCGCTGACTCAAATGTTGCTCAAGAATTGGCCGAAATTGCAAAACCAGGCATAGATGCAGCTCTCAATCGAGAACAAGAATTAAAAGAAGGTTTGACTGAAACCGAAAAAGAAAATTTACAAATTATAGAGGCTTTGCCAGGAAAATATCCGCACGCTTTCACGAAAGAAACTGACAAAGAAGGTAGACCATATCTAATTTTTAAAGGATACAATCATGAAAAAGATAATATGGATGGCCATCTTGTTATCTCCCAAAAGGGCTTAATCCGTATACCAGACGAACGTTATGTCGACGAACTAAAGCGCACGCAAGGGAAATTGACTTTTGAATTTGTATTTAATGATGAATATCCTGAGCATGTTTTTATAGGTCCAACAACAGAGAAAAACGCTTATTACAGAATATTTGACTTACGTAATACAGATCGGGAAAGTCTAAAAAAGCGTTTTAATCAATATGAAGAAATTCACAAAAACGACGTTGAGTCTAAAGAGCCAACAACTCAAGAATTAATAGATTCGTTATAACATATGCAAGAACCATCAATCTTTACTCGCATCATAAATGGCGAAATTCCAGCACACACAATTTATGAGGATGATAAAATAATCGCCTTTTTGGATCTTCACCCGCTAACCGAGGGCCATACCTTGGTTATTCCAAAGATACAAATTGATCATATCTGGGATTTAAATGATGAAGATTACGATTATCTATGGAAAACTGTCAAAAAAATTGGCAATCATATCCGCAAAGTAATCGGTTCACCACGAGTTGGCGTGGTAGTTGAAGGTTTCGGTGTCCCCCATACTCATGTACATTTGATTCCGATTTACCATGGTAATGATCTAAAAAAGCCTCAGGATCGTGACGCTGAACCAGACCACAAAGCACTCGCCGAAACAGCATCTCGATTAAAAATGTAACAATCAAGACTTATCTATTTAATAATTTCTAGTTCATGTGTTAGACGCTCTATGAGTGTCTTTTTCTGTTCTAATTGAGCTCGTGATTCGGCTACCAGATTGGCAGGTGCTTTTTTTACATAAGTATCGTTGGCTAGTCGAGTTTCAAGATTAGAAATAATGGTGTGAGCTTCTGCTAATCGGACTTCCAGATTAGTCTGATGCTCGGCTAATATTTCGGCAGATATATCAATCCAAGCCTCTCGCCCACTGTTAGCTAAACGTAGACCACGAGGTTGATCAACGGCTTTAACTTCCTTTAGCTTTGCTAGCTTTTGAATTAGTTTTTCATTATCGGCAATCAAACTATCATTTTGGTATAACAGGCGGTATCGTTCATTTCCAGGTAGCTCGGACGTGACAAAACGTATTTCGGTAACTAATTTTTTCAAACGAGAGAATTCGGCGGCTGCAATCTCAATATATTTAGTTTTTTCTGGCCACTTGGCAGTTATTAGCAGATCTTTATGCCATGATAATGTTTGCCAAATGGTTTCAGTAACGAAAGGAGCGAACGGGTGTGCTATTTTGAGGCTGGTGTCGAGGACCCAGGCTAACATGGCAGGGTTATCTTGTAATTTGCTGGCCTCTATATACCAATCGGCCACATTATCCCAAATTTCATGGTACATAGTTGCACTAGCTTCTGAAAAACGATAATTTTCGATTTGTCGTTCGATTAAATCGACTGTACTCATTAATTCGTAAGTAATCCAATGATCAGCGATTGTCTGAGGCTCTGGTGCACTAACAGTAAAACCTTCACCTAATTTATTCTCGACAAAGCGGGCAATATTCCATAATTTGTTGCAAAAATTTCGTCCAGCTACGACTTTATTAGTGCTAAAGGCCTGATTTTGACCAGCGCTACGATTAGCCACAATACCTAAACGCAAGGCATCTGATCCAAATTTGGAAATCATTTCAATTGGATCAGTCACATTGTTTTTACTCTTACTCATTTTTTGGCCCTTTTCATCCAAAACTAGGCCGTGTAGGTAAACATGTTTAAAGGGTACTTTGTCAGTAATATATAGCCCTAGCATTATCATACGAGCCACCCAGCGGTCTAATATGTCAATCCCCGTCTCCATTACGCTATTTGGATAAAAACGGCTCAGAGGGCCTCCAGTGAGCGCGTCGGTTACAATGAATGGCCATTGACCGCTGCTAAACCAGGTATCAAACGTGTCTTCCTCACGACGATAAGTTTGACCATTGACGTTAATAGTTTTTTCATCGACTCGGGTGTCAAATATCCAATCGTCGGGCTTATTAGTGTTTTGAAAAGCTGGAATTGGTATCCCCCAAGGTATCTGGCGTGATAAGTTCCAATCATGCAGATTATCGAGGTATTGAATCAAGATACGTTTACGACTTTCTGGTGTGAAAGTGATCTCTTCACTCTCTAGGGCTTGTTTTGCGCGTTTTGCCAAGGATTCAACTTTCAAAAACCATTGATCTTTAACTAATGGTTCGATAGGCAGCCCACTTTTGTAATCATAACCAACGGTATGTTCGATTGTTGTTTCACCCCTGATAAGCTCTTCGGATTGCAGGGCTGCAAGCGTCTTTTTTCTGGCAGCTTCAACAGTTATACCTGAGAATTGGCTTGGAACATTAATCATCGTGCCATCAAAATCAATCACTTGAATGCGCTCTAAGTTATGTCGCTTCCCTACTTCGAAGTCAATCGGATCGTGTGCTGGAGTAACTTTTACTGCACCTGTACCAAATGTAGGATCAACTGATTCGTCAGCAATAATTGGGATTTCGCGATCTGTTAATGGCAGCAGTACCCTAGTACCAACTAGGTTTTTGTAGCGCTCGTCGTTTGGATTAACAGCGACGGCTGTGTCACCGAATATAGTTTCGGGACGGGTAGTTGCAATAACAATTTCACCGATTCTGTCATATGTTGGATAGGCAATTTGCCACAACTTACCTTTTTCTTTTTTGTGATTAACTTCGATGTCAGCATAACTAGTTCGATATTTTGTACTGTAATTTACAATGCGCTCACCTCTGTAAATAAGGCCCTCGTCCCATAATTTTTTGAAGGTATCATAGACAGTATCAATCACCTTTTTATCAAGAGTAAAGACTAAATCTTTCCAGCTAGCACTCACGCCAAGTGAGCGAAGTTGTAGGTCCATATTACCGCGCTGTTGCTCGACAAAATTCCAAACTTGGCTATATAACTGCTCTCTGGAAAAATCAAATCTGTTCTTCCCCTGCTCCTCCAAAATTTTATCGTATACTACCCACGTTTCAAAACCAGCATGATCTGCTCCGGGAATATAAATAACATCGCGACCACGCATGCGCCAGTAGCGTGTCATAATGTCTTCAAGATTAAAAGTCAGGGCGTGTCCAATATGCAATTTGCCGTTAGCATTTGGAGGCGGCATAACAATACTGAATGGTTCGCCCACCCCTGTTGGTTGGAACGCACCGCTCTTTTCCCACATTGCATATATGTTAGGTTCGTATTGATTTGGATCGTAAGTTTTAGCTAATTTCATATCGGTTAATTATAGGACTTTCAATTTATAATATTTTCACGTGAAAAGGACAACTAATACTCAGGATTTTCGTATGAAAACCCCTAGCCTGCCCTCTAAATTCTTGTGTTTGTTTTCACCATTTAGTATATCACAGGTGGTAATTGGTAGGTAGTAGATAGTAAATAGTAGGGAACAGAGATGGTAGAGTCTTTGGCGTCACATCTCTGAGTGATCCCCTGCAGCCCAAGTCTGACCAGGCACCGGGGCCTTTGTCAGACCTGGAGCGAAGCAGGATTACGAGGAGACGTACGTCAAAGGCGAACAAAATAAGTACGAGTTTAAACAAGCATTTGATAATAATGTCGAGCTTAATAAGATGTATAATAAATGGTATGACAGCATTAAAACAGTGCCAGGATAAACGGGAATGGGACGATTATATACTTGAAAACGGTGGTCACCCCTTGCAATTATGGGGTTGGGGAGACCTAAAAGCTGCACATGGCTGGAAGGCATATCGGTTTTATTTAACTAATGATGAAGAAAAGGCGATAGGGGCAGTACAATTATTAATCCGTCGGTTACCTTGGCCTTTGCATTCACTTGCGTATGTGCCACGTGGACCAGTCGTAGATGAGCGTAACAGAGAAGAATTACTATCAGAATTAGCTAAATACGTCAAACAAACGTATCATTCAGTAGTTCTGACGATTGAGCCTGATAGTGTAGAATATGCCGTTCCAGAGGGATGGAAGAAATCTAAAAACCATATTTTGCCAGCTCGGACTATTTTGCTTGACTTAAAGAGAACCGAAGAGGAACTATTGAACGATATGGTGAAGAAAACGCGCCAATATATCCGTAAATCTGCTAGCGAGGCGATGAGTATAAAAGTGGTGCGTAACAGAGTAGAGCTAGAAAAATGTCTGACAGTTTATCGAGCAACTGCTAGACGAGCCAAATTCAGTTTGCATAGTGATCAGTATTATCATGATGTTTTTGACAAATTAGGTGACCATTCACCGGTGTTTGCGGCTTATGTCGATGATCAGCCAATCGCTTTTTTGTGGCTGGCGATTAGTGCTGATACAGCGTTTGAACTTTACGGTGGGATGGACGATTTGGGGCAGCAATTACGTGCTAATTACGCACTGAAATGGTATGCAATTCGCAAATGTAAAGAGTGGGGACTAAGTCGTTACGATTTTGGTGGATTAATAGATGGCGGCATTACGACGTTCAAACGAGGCTGGGCAGAAAACGAAACTGAACTGGCTGGCACATTCGACCGACCGCTATCTGTTTATTACGGTATTTGGAATGGCGGTTTACCGATGGGAAAATCGGTTATTCGCAAATTGAAGCGTCGCTAAATAAATATTATTTTACAGTCCAAGCGGTCTTGGCCATTGATAGAGATGGAGCAACTTCCAGATCAAATGGACTAATTGGCTGATTTTTTTGACTGTAATAATATCCTAGGGACGCAACCATAGCAGCATTATCGGTACATAAATTCATAGGTGCGTAATCGATATGAAGGGGGAGTCGTTCTGATAAAATTCGGCGTAATTCTTGATTAGCGGCCACACCACCAGCGATAACGACTGATTTGGGGCTAAAATCACGAAATGCCTGTTCGGTTTTATCGACTAGCGTTTCAACTGCTATTCGTTGAAAGCTAGCGGCAAAGTCTGCTCGTTGTACGTCGTTTAGACGCTCTGCAAGGCCAGTTGATGGGAAACTGGCGTCAACGCCCACTTCATGTTGAACAGCCCGCAGGACGGCAGTTTTCAAGCCAGAGAAACTAAAGTCATATTTACCAGATAGCTTGGCTTTTGGCAGTTTATAAGCGAGGGGATTGCCGTTTAACGCAGCTTTGCCAATTGATGGGCCACCGGGGTAGGGGAGTCCGATAATTTTTGCGACTTTGTCGAACGCTTCACCAACAGCGTCATCACAGGTCTGTCCAAGTATTTTATAATCACCATGGTTGTGAAACAGGACTAGTTGACTATGTCCACCACTTACAATTAGAGCTAGGAGAGGGAAGGATGGAATGGTAGTTGGTAGTTGGTAGGTAGTAGATGGGGAAGAGGTCAGAAAATTAGCATAAACATGGGCTTCAACGTGATGGATAGGGTAGAATGGTTTGTTTTTTAATACAGCTAAAGTTCGAGCAGCTAGTGTGCCAATCAGTAGTGATCCGATTAATCCGGGCGCGTAGGTGACGGCTATGGCATCAATATCGTTCCAAGTCAGTTTCGCATCCGTTAACGCTTGATTTATAACGGGATTAATTACTTCAATGTGACTGCGAGCAGCGACCTCTGGAACAACTCCGCCATAAACAGCGTGAATATCGATTTGCGAATTAACGACATTACTGAGTAGCACGCGTCCGTCCTCAACAATAGCTGCCGCGGTTTCATCACAACTAGTTTCAATTCCCAATATTTTCATCTGTTATATCATAGCATAATCGAACAATTTGGTTCCGCCAGATCAGTCAATGTCGGTTATATCAATCAGATTGATTAATGAGGCAATAGAATACATGATTTTAAACTTAATATTATATTTAATATTTACAGTTTGTTGTATTAGTGGTTAAATTAATAATAGATATGAAAGATGAATTCAACAAGTTATACACTTACCTCAATAAACGTTTTGATGCTCTTGATATCGCTGTATCGACAAAATCCGATAAATCAGACGTGGAATTGGTCAAAAACGCAGTTGATGGACTGTACGGACAGATAGACGCCATAGACACCGAATCGACTGCTATATCAGCCCATCTTATCAGAATCGACGAAACTCTTGCGGATCATACAACTCGGCTTGAAAAACGCGTAGCCTAGAAGCCCAATTTGTACGCCGCAGGAGCATCGTCCTCTATAGGTGTTAAATTGTGTCACTTTTTAATTTTTCAAGGTCGAACCTTGGGAGATTACAACGATGCTTAAATATTACTTGCTTAAATAAAACTTAGAGCGTAATATATTAAGCATTAGAACTATGGAGGAATATAATAAATGACCAGAAATAAATTATCGAAAGTTTATTCCGTAATAGGTCTGATTATTTTTTGTCTGTTAGCCCAGTTTGTGTCTTTAATTTTGCCAACTAAATTGAATGCAGAATCAGGTAACACTACGTGGTCATGGGTTGATAATAAACCGACAGTATTCTCTTCGAATAAAGTGCAAGATATTGGTTCAAGTATTTGTCCAAGACTTTTGGAAACAAAAACAATCATGGGAGAATCAGCTCCTAAAAAAGTTTGCATAATGGCAGGTGATAATGTCCGATTCGGTGTTTATTATTTGGGCAACGGCAGTGCTTATTTACCAGCTGTTAGTTTCTCCTATGACAGCAAGATGTACAAGGTTAATGGCGTTTGTGGAAAGTATGATAGTTGTCTTTATTTACCAGATACCGACACTTTAATCACAAAACAATACTTGATCAATGGACTTGTTCGCTCTCTTGTCTTATACAAAAATTTTACACAAAGATTGATGCCAACAATAACGGGGTCTATTCCAACACTTAGCTATAATTTTGATTCGTCTAATCCAGATTACGTTTTTAAGAATGCCGACGGTTATGCTTGGCCTATAGGTGGCTTTGGAGCTTCTGATAATGGCCAATGGCTGGCTATCGAATTTAGAAGTCGAGGCATAGGACTGTTGAATATAGATACACTGCAAATGAAACGTGTTTCAACGTTGTCTTTTAACTATGGCACAGGCTATGACCCCAAAAGTGAGTTAGCTGTTAGTAACGATGGCAAAAGTGTTGCTGTTATGGGAGTAAATGCCGGATTGACTATTTTTGACGTCAACTCTGAATGCGGAGACGAGGCGACTGATGGCAGAATGAGTTCAAAAAGTCCTATTCTTCAACCTTGTCGAACATCCAAGGTTACTTCAGAAGAATTTATTTATCGACTTAGGAATGCGACAAACCCAAGATTTAATGGTGATGGAGGTGAACTTGGCTTTTATGCTACATCTTATGTCGGCGAAATGCGTGAGGTTTCTTTGCGAGCAGCAGGCTATGAATCTATGAGACTCGATTATCTGGCGTTGGGTGACTCTTTTTCGAGTGGAGAGGGCGAGTTGGATGATAATTATTATCTGGATGGTACCAACAATGAATATGAGAAGTGCCATGTTAGTTCCAGATCATATCCTTACATTATTTCTAGTTTATTAAGTATCGGCACAGACTATATAAGGAGTGCGGCTTGTTCAGGGGCAACGACCAAGGACGTTATTGGTGCGGATACTTTATATTTAGGACAAGGTGAAAGACTTGGTGCAAGCAATCTAAATTTGAACGATGGCGATCGAATATTGGCCCAAACTTGGGCTAAAGAAAACTTTTTGCCAGGTAGAGTTCATCAAGAAAGTTTTGTTAAAAAATATAGCCCCAAAGTTATAACTATTGGCATCGGTGGCAATGATGCCGGATTTATGCAGAAATTAGTAACTTGTCTTGGTCCAGATACCTGTGATTGGGCAGGTACGGCTAAGGGCAGAGAACAGACAGCAATAGAGATAAAAAATTTATTTAATACGTTAGTGCAGACATATCAAGCACTTCATATTGCATCACCAAATTCTAAAATTTATGCCATTGGCTATCCGAATATTATTGATACGTATGGAGATTGTGATTTATTAATTGGATTTCTTTTAGATGAAAGTGAAAGACAATTCATGAATCAGGGTATTTCATATCTAAATGAAGTCATTGCTGCAGCGGCAAGATCGGCCGGTGTAAAATACGTAGACATTCAAGATAGTTATGGAGGTCATGTCATATGCGGCGCTGAATCTCCTAGTGCCATGAACCTCATTAAACTGGGCGATGATATTAGTCCGATTAACAGATTAGATTGGTTTAAAGTTATAGGTCAAGAAAGTTTCCACCCAAATTTATTGGGTCATAATTTTATGGCGGAATCAGTCATTGAATCGGTCGGTAATATTATGATGTATGATTATTGCGGTAATGGTGTTGTTGTGTGTCCAGATAACAGTTTAGCGCCCGAACCATCGTCCTATTGGTTGCCTGGTCTATATCATAATTATCCCAACCAAAAGATTGCCAGTTATGTGTTTGACAGAGATGATGCGTCTGATAATCGACAAAAAGAGTTAGTACTCGGTAGTAATTCTTTGACACCTAGCTCTTCTGTCAGTGTAGAAATAACTTCAGATCCTAGATTACTAGGCCAATTTGAGGCAACTAGCGACGGTGCGTTGAACGTTGATGTAGATTTACCAATCGACCTTGAAGAGGGTTATCATACGATGCACTTGTATGGAACATCATATTCAGGGGAATCAGTCGAACTTTATCAAATAATTGAATATGAAAAACCTCTTATAGCACCAGACGTAGAACCTTTAGACGAAAACGACGGCTCCGACTCCAACAATATAGACGAGATTAGTGATACAGATGACACAGATAACATTGTTAGTACGAACAATGCAAGCGATGTTAATAGTAAAAGTAGTACAAATAATGCTGAGAACAACAGCGTTAGTGGTATTTTGACTAATAAAAGACTAAAACCTAATATGGTCAACGTCGCTAGATCAGTTACTAATCAAAGTAATGGAACTATGGTTATCGATGAAGCTGATAATATAGGCGATACGGAACAGTCAGATAAATCATCAATCGCTATGACGAGCGAACCAATGATCAAGGGTTCCTCAATTATTTCAAGCAGCGAGTCGTCTGGGTTGGCTAACGTGAGTAGTAATAGAAAAGACAATGCCACAGTATCAATTTACGTGATAATAGGTATCTTCTGTATGATTGTTATCACTTCTACAGTACTAATAGTTCAAAAACTCAAAACTAAAGTACGAATGCATTAGCAATTTTATCTACATTAATACCAACTGCTACGTGCTGTTTCGCTACAACTCAAACTAATCCTAAGATTACCTATGCCACCGTCAATAATTGAGCCATATGCGGAGTTTTCGGTATTTTCCTTGGTTTTATCTTGATTAAGTTTGATCAGATAACTACATTCAATGCCAGATTTAACTTCTGTATAATGTTTTTCAGCGCTACTTATAACAAATTTTTGTCCAAAATCATTAGGTAATTGGAAATCTAGATCAGTTTTTTGTTTTAAAATGTTGTCAGAATCAATTACAGGATAGTATTTTGTTTGTAGATCATCAATCTCCTGGATAGAGGCGACAGATCTTTCCAACGATATTAATGTGGTGCAATTGTAATTACCAGTAGTCATCCATCCTGACATGTTCGCGCTGCATACTGTTTCATATTTCCAAGTATCTGTGTTGTTAGCTGTTGTCTGGAGTTTTTGAAAAATTACTTGCATTTGTTTGTCTAATGCATCAAATCGATTTTGATCTAATTTATCAAAGACGGGAATTGAAGCAAAAAATCCTATGATGATTAAAATTATTATGCCAGTTAGTATTAAAAATATTTTCTTGGCCTGCGATTTTTTAGTGGTTATGGGTTTATTCATGGCTTAGCCCAACTCTATGTTTTTAGTGTCTGATTTGGGCAAATAGTTATCTCTATTTACTACCTTTTTACCAGTTTCACTTTCGAGTTGTTTACGTGCAGTACCGGCCACTGCTCCTCCGCGTTTGGCAGCATTCTTATTCTCATCCATCCCCATTGCATTATCGGTGCGAGCGATCTCTGTGGTTGAAGCTTCTCCTAATTGTGCGAATAGCAGTTCTAAATCGTTCATGTGGTCACGTAAGTTTTGTCGTTTTATGCCTTTAACTTTCTTATATTCACTAGGCGTTATACCGAAAGTTGCTTTGGATATTTCAGCTGTCAAAATAGCATAATTCTGTGCTCCTTCGATATCACGTTTTTCCCACTCATCGGTTAACTCATTGCGAATAGCTATACCACGTACTCGACGTTCGATCCATTCGTCTTCATAGCCTTTAGCTTTATAAATGGCCTTCATTCGCTTTTGCGCAAGCTCCGGGTTTTCTATTTCTTGTACACGTTCATATCCCACTCGTGCGAGCCAACGTTTAAATGGCTCAGCTTTTTTGCTTGGAATTGATTGGATCAAACGAAAAATTCCTTCAGTATTCCAAGCCATTAACCTCTGTTTACCGCCAGATGTTATAAAAAAAAGCGCAAGGGGGGGTACAATTTGTACCCCCCCTTTATCCACAGGCTCAAATAGTTTGGCTAATTCTGTATCGCGTAATCGCAGTTTCTTTAAATACTGGCTAGAGTCATTGGAATCAGTCAATATTTCAATCACATCATTAATAACAAACCACCATTCGCCATTATGTAAAGTTTTGCGGATTTCTTTTTTTTGGAAAATAGCTATTTTATTTATCTCGTCGCCCATATTTTAACCCCTAATTATGTTGTTACACGTAACACTATATTCTCTATTGATTATACATGTGATGCATTAATTACTCAACTTATTTTAAGAAATCTTAGAAGGTCTGTCCTTTAAAAATAATGTTTCTATATTGAGCGTAAATTTCATGGTCTAATTCTATTTTTTTAGGTGTTAAATTTTTTATGTGTTGTTACAATAAAAGATTAAAATTATATTATTTAAAAATTCACTTTACAAATCAAACAACATGGAATAAACTGAAACAGAACTTTATAAAAACTAACGCCCTAGAGAGTGATTCTCTATAGCGAGAATATTATGGTAGAACAGTCATATGCCAAATCAAAATGTAGTCAAAATTAACTTAAATAATAGTTATTATCGCGTTAATATCAATGATGTCAATAAACGTAATATCTATCGTGATGAAGAGGATTATCGATCCTTCTTCTCGTTATTTGAGAAGTATCTATCAGAATCAAATTCAGTCGAAATATTAGCGTACTGTTTGATGTCAAATCATTTTGATTTGTTATTATGTCAGATTAATGAAGGTAGTGTTGCGAAATTTATGCATAACATCGTGATTGCTTATAACGAATATTATTACAATAAATATGAGGTTGAAGATTTGCTCTCAGATGGTGATTTGAAGATTTCAAAAGTTTCACCTAAAGGTTTATTAAAAGTTAGTAGATATATCCACACGAATCCAGATGATTGGATTAATTATCCATACTCATCGATTCGTGCATATCTTTACGATGATGTGCCTAACTGGTTGAATAAAACCAGTATTGCTGAGTTATATGGCTCGACTATAAAATATTTAGATTTTTTGCAAAATTCTCAAGAAACTTGCAAAAAACCTGTCATCTAATCTAATTTCCGCAGAACTGTCCTCTATACAGGTTGTCACAGGAACGTCCTCTTACGGTGTTAATTTGTGACACTTTTTAATTTTCCTGAGTTGGATCTAGTACGGTCGAATTTTTAATCAATATATTTTAAAAGCATTCTAATAAAGACAGACCTTTATTTCCTTTCTAAGGTATAATAATTTCATGGCGAATATCCGAAAAATTGTTAAAAAATTAGTTCCTACGAAGTTATTTAGAAAAGTTGAACCGTTTGGGCATTTGGCTGAATCGGTAGTGGCTAATATGCGACACAGTTTCCCATCGCGTGGATTTCACGTGATTGGAGTAACTGGGACAAATGGCAAGACAACTACGACATTTTTGATTCACAAAATGTTACAAAAAGCTGGATTTAAAGTCGGGATGTTGAGCACAGTTGCTTATGGCATCGGTGATGACATTAAACCACAAATGGAACATATTACGACGGCGCAAGCCGGTATTTTACAAAAACGTCTGAGTGATTTTAAACAGGCTGGAGTTGAATGGTTAGTTCTAGAAACGTCGAGTCATTCACTAGCGCAATATCGTACTTGGGGTGTGCCGTACGAAATCGCCGTAATGACGAATGTTACCAAAGACCATTTGGATTATCATGGTGTTTTTGATAGTTATTTGCAGGCAAAACGCCGATTATTTACAATTGCGGCTAAACATGGACGTAAATTTGGGGTTGTAAATGCCGATGATCCAAGTGCAAAAAAGTTTGTTGACAGTATTCCGCGATCAATTACATACGGTGTTAAAAATGGTGAATTGCGAGCTAGCAATATCAAATTGGCAGCAGATCATTCAACATTTCAGGCGAATATCGACGCAGACCAATACGATATTCGCATTAACATTCCTGGTGATTTTAATGTCAGTAATAGCCTAGCTGCAATTGCAGTTGGACGAGAATTGGGTTTGACTAAAGATCAAATCGAGCAGGGTATTGCTGCGCTGAAAGGTGTCGAAGGTCGTATGACAGTCATTGACGAAGGTCAAAAATTCAAGGTTATAGTTGACTTTGCATCAACGCCTGATGCGTTTACTATGTCACTAGGCAATTTACGTCCCGTCACAAAAGGTAAATTAATTTCAGTTTTTGGCTCGGCTGGACGTCGTGATGAAGCAAAACGATCAATTCAAGGTGAAATCGCTGGACGTTTTAGTGATGAAGTAATACTAACCGAAGAAGATGATCGCGATGTGGATGGTAATCAGATTTTGGAACAAATTGCCGAAGGTGCCAAAAAAGCTGGAAAAATCAAAGACAAAGATATGTTTCTAATCCTAGATCGCGAATCAGCGATTAAATTTGCGCTAGGGCGTGCTAAAACAGTCGATGATACAGTGGTTCTACTAGGCAAAGGGCACGAAAAAACCATCGAACGAGCCGATGGCGAACACCCTTGGAATGAAATTGAGATTACGAAGAAATTAATCAAGCGTTAATGTCATACAACGAATAAAGCCGCCGCCTTTGGCAATTTCAGTGATTTCAGGTGTTAAAACTGTTAGACCGTGACGTCGTAACTCTTCAGATAGTTGCGGAGCGTGAGCGCTCATTACGACTGTTTCACCAGTCGAAACTAGATTTGTGGCAAAGCTATTTTTGGCTTCATCAATCGAAACTGTAATTTTTTCGACAGCGTCAAACGATTCTAATAATTCACGGCTAGCTGGCATAAACGCTTCGGGGCAATAGGCGATTAAACCTTTTTGACCATCAACTGGCGCTTTGATAATCGCAATCGCCATATCAATGTCATAGAAAAAGCTATCAGCCCAACCAGATGCTTGGTTGATAATTGCATTTCCGGTTAAGTCACATTGGGGGACTGCTTGCAATTGAATACGCTCATATCCCAGCGTGTTGGCAACGAATTCTTGGGCTTTTTCGTCGCTTCGATATCCGCTACCACAAAACAAGAAATTACCGCAAGCTAAGGCGTCGCCTTGACCGCTAAATTTGAGTCCGCCGGGCAGATGAATCACAGTTTTGCCTAAATCCGTCAAAATTTTTTCAGCGTAGACTTCTTCGTTCTGCCTGGCATTAGGTAAACTTGCTAGCACAGCCTTATCGCCACGAACTAAAGCCCAGTTGGCTGTATAAACACCATCTTGACAGTCATTCGGCGATGGAACTGTGACAACTTTCACGCCAGCCTGAATTAATAGGTCACGAACAGCTGTGTGCTCCTGAACTGCTTTATCGTAGTCAATTGATTCGTGATGATAATATGGATTGATTGGCTGATCGGTACTAAAATTTTTAGCATCGGACATGAGGATAGATTTATTGATATTTAGCATAAATTTCCTTTTTTATTTAATAATACGAATCGTGATGTTTATAATAGTGTAACCTGCGGGCGACTTTTTCACTGAATTTAACCCATATTTTATACTTGGCTGGATTAATAACTAGGTCGTAGCAGCCAATATAGTCAATTACGGTCTTATTGAAAGCAGTTTTAAACAAACCAATGCCGTAGTGTCTGTGATTGGGATTACCAATTTCATCACTAGGTGGCGAACCGCAAAAATCGTGTAATTTTGCGCCTCGTGATTTAGCCCATTCAATAACACGCCATTGTAAGAGGTGACTAGCGCCGTATACGCTGCGTTTACGGATGCTGGCACCATCTTTATAGGTACTTTTGGCTCCATAAGCCATGGCATAAGCTCCGGCGACTACTTGTTTTTCGCAATATGCGAAAAAGAGTTGACCATAACCAGCAGCTTCGAATCGTTGCCAAAAGGTTCGGTAATAATCGTAGCTGCGGATGCCAAATTGTCCTTCGGCGGTTTCAGACAATAAATCGAACATAATTTTGCAATTTTTGTCAGTGGATTCGACTAGTTCTGTCGTGACACCGTCGCGCTCGGCGCGTTTGATAGCGTGACGACCTTTTTGAGGTAGGTTTGTCATTATCGTTTCGAGTTTATCACTAATATCTAGCGTGATAGTCGATGGGTTGGGAATTATCGGTCTAGATTTGATTAAACCGTGCCGAGATAGAGTTGGTTGTTGATCACGGTTTAGTTCAGATTCTATGCGAATTGCAAAAACACCGTGTTTTTCGGCGAATGGTTTGAGAGATTCTAGCACGACCCATAATTCTTTGGTTGAGATTACTTCTGGGCCCTTTGGTAAATACCATAATTTACCTAAAATTGGTGTGTTTTTTTCTAAAATAGTTACTGCCAGATCGTTAACGAACACAAAATGTGCCTTGTAGCCACCGGTCTCTTTTTGTATAGCGAATTCGTAACTAGCAAACACATTGCCGCCATCGGGATTAGCAATTATATATTTGTTCCATTCAGAAATTTCTTGTTGAGTAGCGAAACGAATCATTATTAATGTCTATTGTAATGGTAAATTGATTAAAATGAAAAGAGGACTATAAAAATTAGCACTCGACCCTTGCAAGTGCTAATTTTTTTGTTTACAATAGATATACAAAGAACAAATGGAGGAATAATAATGAGTACACCAATTAAGCCTTTGGCGGATAGAGTTGTAGCTGTGCGTGAAGAAGCGCTGGCTAAAACCGCTTCGGGATTATATTTGCCTGATAATGCCAAAGAAAAACCAGTTATTGCAACAGTAGTTGCTGTAGGACCTGATGTAAAGAGTCTTAAAATCGGTAACAAAATCGTTTATAAAGAATATTCAACGACCGAATTAAAGATAAACGATAAAGAATATTTAATTGTAAAAGAAGAAGATGTCCTTGCGACAGTCTAATTTTAGGAGATTATAAAAATGGCAAGAAAAGTTTTTTACGATGATGATGCTCGCGAGCGCGTGTTAGGCGGAGCAAAGACGTTATATGATGCAGTCAAAGTCACTTACGGACCAAAAGGTCGTAATGTAATGATTGCCAAAGGCTACGGTGGTCCAACTGTAACTCATGATGGCGTAACTGTTGCCGAGGCTATCGATTTACCAGAAAATGATGACAAAACACTGGGCTACAAAGTTGGTGCTGAACTGATAAAACAAGCTGCCAGCAAACTCAATAAAGTTGCAGGTGACGGCACGACAACAGTAGTGGTTTTGACTTATAGTATTTTAAAAGAAGCAAGTCGTTTGATTGCAGCGGGTCATAATCCAATGGAATTACGCAAAGGTATTGAATCTGCAGCTAACGAAGTTACTGCTGCCTTAGATAAATTAAGCGAAAGTATCGAAGGCAAATCTGATCGTGTAGCCGAAGTAGCAACTATTAGTGCTGGTGATGAGACGATTGGAAAATTAATCGCGTCTGTTATCGAAAAAATTGGCAAAGATGGTGTCGTAACAGTTGAAGCCAGCCAAGGGCTAGAGCTTGAATCAGAAGTCGTTGAAGGCTTTACGTTTGATCGTGGCTATGTCAGTCAATTTTTCGTAACTGATGTCAGTCGCCAAGAAGCAGTCTATGAAAAACCAGCTATCATTATTACAGATAAAAAAGTGAACAATGTTCAAGAATTCTTGCCAATTCTAGAAAAACTGGCAACTGCCGGCAAAAAAGACGTAGTCTTGATTGCCGATGAAGTCGAAGGTGAAGCGCTTAGTATTCTAGTACTAAACAGGCTAAAAGGTGTGTTCAATACTGTTGCAGTCAAAGCTCCAGCCTTTGGTGATCGTCGCAAGGAAATTTTAAATGATATTGCTATTTTGACCGGTGCTACCGTTATTAGTGCAGATCAGGGCCTAACTTTTGAAAATGTCGGACTTGATGTAATTGGAACGGCCCGAAAAGTAATTGTTGGCAAAGATTCAACAACAATTATTGAGGGTGCTGGTAAACTATCTGACATTAAAGCTCGAATCGCACAAATTAATGCTCAATCTGAAAATGTCAGCAATAAATATGACAAAGAGCAATACGCCAATCGTGCAGCATCACTTAGCGGTAAAGTCGCTGTCATAAAAGTAGGTGGTGCGACCGAAACTGAAATTAACGAAAAGAAGTTTCGAGTTGACGATGCAGTAGCTGCAACCAAAGCGGCGCTGGCTGAGGGAATTGTTGCCGGTGGTGGTGTAACTTTAGTTAATTTATCTGCCAATATTAAAGCAACTGGCGCTGACTCAATTAATGCTGGTCGTCAGATTTTGAAAAACGCGCTAAAACAACCATTTTTGCAGATTACTGCGAATGCAGGTTTGAATAGTGAGGCTTTACTAGCTCAAGTTGAATCAGGCAAAGCTGGCTTTGGTATTAATGTGAATACTCCAGAAAAAGGTCTGATTGATGTTAAAAAAGATGGTGTGATTGATCCGACTCGTGTCGTCAAAGAATCAGTTTTAAATGCAGTTTCAATTGCGTCAACGGCTGCGACTATGGGTGCATTGATTGTCGATGTCCCTGAACCAGAAACTCCAGCATCTGCTGGAGCTATGGGTGGAGGAATGGGTTACTAATCTAAATACTAGGTTGCGATGGAGCGGACAAGTAATCGATTTCTTTGATGATATCTAGTAATGCTTGCGCACGCCTTGACTCATCAGCAATATCCCGAGCGACTAAATGTGCTGGTGGAATTAATGTTGTGTCGTCAGTGCTACGAAGTAATAATAGATATATATCAAATTTTTCTTCAGGAGCTAAATCCAGCTTATCGATAAGTGGCCTTAGCTCTAATAGAGCATCTTTTTTAATAGTTGTTAAATCGTTACTGTTACTATCAACACTTGGCAAAGATTCAGCTGGTGGATTATATCCAATTACTGGTGCAATGGGCGGAACTTCTACCTCTGGAGGAGTAATAACAGGTTTTGGAACAACTTCAGCCTCTGGATTAACACTTGGGACAGCATCCGAAGCTGGTTTTGGTTTGGCTATTTCTTCTAGCCCTAAGTTGTTACTATTGTCCTGCGATATACCAGCTAAAACTTTAGCTAGTTCTTGGTCGTCACTGATTGGTTTTGTTGTTTGCGGTTGAATATCCATTGGCCCACCCCTGATATTTATGCTTATACTTATTCAATAAATACTGTATCATAGTTGTAGATATTAGAGCAATAGAAATGGGGAAATTATGCTAGATGATACGAATGTGTTGAAGCAACGCGACCCGAGTGGGGCGTTGACGATTGCCGATTTACAATACGAACAGACGAAATTTAAGGCAGAAATTGAAAACGGAGACAATGATCACCGACCTATTGCGAACGTAGTTGTGGCGGGTATGGGTGGATCAGCACTCGCAGCGATGTTGGTTAAATCTTGGCTAAAATCAGAGCTGACAGTACCTATCGATATTGTGCGTTCGTATGACTTGCCGGCATATGTCGGTCAAAATACATTGGTAATTGCCAGTAGTTATTCTGGCAATACTGAAGAAACTCTAAATTGTTTGAAACAAGCTGAGGCAAAAAGTGCGCAAATTGCAATCATCGCATCTGGTGGATTGTTAACTGGCCATGCTGATACTAATAAAATTGCTCATGTGGTTCTTGCTACCGGTATACAGCCAAGAATGGCAGTAATCTACAATTTGTGCGCTCTAGTTGCACTACTTGCCAATTTTGATATTGTGTCAGACGAAAAACTTAGCGAAATTGCTAGCAAATCTGATTGGATACAAAACGAAAGCGCCAAATGGGCAAGTAATGTACCAACAGGTAATAATTATGCTAAACAATTAGCCCTTCAAGCTGTTGGTAAAACAGCTGTATTTTATGGTGGTGCAATAACTGCTCCGGTTGCTTATAAATGGAAAATCAGTTGGAATGAAAATGCCAAAAATGTTGCGTTTTGGAATGAGTTGCCTGAATTTAATCACAATGAATTTATCGGTTGGACTAGTCATCCAGTCGAAAAACCATTTGCTATTTTTGACATAATTAGTAATTTAGAACACCCACAAATTTTGAAACGATTTGAGATCTCCGATCGATTACTCAGCGGTCAACGTCCAAAGTCCACAGTTATTAATCTAGCTGGAGAATCGTCAATCGAGCAACTGTTGTGGGGAAGTATTTTAGCCGATTTTGTCAGTATTTATCTAGCGATTTTAAATAATGTTAATCCAATGCCTGTTCCGTTAGTTGAAAGATTAAAGCAAGAAATCGCTTAGTTTAGTCGTACTGATGTAATGATTCGATCGGATCTTCGCGAGCAGCACGAATAGCTGGGTATAGACCAAATAGTGTTCCAATCACAAGGGATACTATTAATGCAGCAGTAGCAATTTGCCAATTAATAATTGGGCCGAAAGGCAAGAAATTACTAATGCAAAATGCTAATATATATCCACTGATATATCCAACGATGCCTCCACCAATACTAATGGCTAATGATTCAATTAAAAATTGTAATGAAATATCGGCGTCACTAGCTCCCAATGCTTTACGAATACCAATTTCTCGTTTACGCTCAGTAACGGTCACTAACATGATATTCATTATGCCAAGTCCGCCAACAAGAAGTGATATTGCAGCGATTACTGTAGTTACTCCTGCTATGGCATAAAATAATTGGCTGGTTGGCTGTGAAATTTGATCATCTATAAGAACAGAAAAATCATTTTTGCCATTATGACTTGTTAAAAGTGTTTTATTTATAGTAGCTATTGCTTCATCAAGATTAGTAATTGAATCTGCTTTGACGTTTATTTGCTGGATTTGTGAAACATTTTGATTGAGTTCTTTGCCGACAGCAAAACCGACAATGGCAGCGTTATCAAAATCTACTGAATTGTAATTGATTGGATTATTAATGCGTTTCAAAACCCCAATTACTGTGAAAGATTGGTCACGAATAGTTAGAATTCTCCCAACTGATGACTCGGTTCCAAAGATATTAATTGATAATTGTGTACCGACAATTACTGTATTTTTACCGATGGTTTCATCCAAAAACTGACCTTCATTTATTTTTAGATTAGATATATTAGCTAGTTCTGGTGTCGTGGCTACAATTAAAGAGCTGTCAGGAGCTGTAGATTCTGCTTTAATTATGCCACTTAATGTCATTAACGGTGCTACCGATTGAACATGAGGAGTATTCTTTATGTATGTAATGTCGGCTTCAGTCAAAGTGCTGGTTGCATAATTATTCTGAGTTTGGGATTGCGTAATATTGGTGATGAGATCAGTTTTAGTTCCAGGACGAATGACGGCAATATTACCACCTAGTGAATTGATTTGATCACTAATGATTTTATTGGCACCGCCACTGAGTGACAGAATAGTAGTGATGCTGGCTACTCCTATTATGATGCCTATCATGGTCAGTAAACTACGGGCACGTCTACTGCGCAGAGATTGGTTGGCGTTTTGGATATGGTTGAATATTAGAAGACGCATTTACTTTTTCCTTCTTTTTATTTTGGACACAGATTTCTTACGTCGCCTGGAACCTATCTGATGTTTTGATATACTTTTAGCCGGTGGTTTAGTAGAGCCACCTGTATCTGTATCAATTTGACCGTCCAACATTGTGATAACACGATCAGCGTATGCTGTCAGTCGGGGATTGTGAGTTACCATAATGACTGTGTTACCACGTTTATGTAAATCGGCTAGCTCTTCCATAATTATGTGACTAGCACGTGAGTCTAAATTGCCCGTCGGTTCATCAGCCAATATAATCGACGGTTCATTTACCAGTGCCCGTGCAATTGCTACTCGTTGAATTTGACCACCTGACAACTGATATGGCATGTAATATTCGCGTTCATTCAAGTGAAAATTGCGCAACATATCACTGGCAATCATTAATCGTTTTGTAAGAGGGATGCCTTTATAAATGAGGGGAAGTGCTACATTTTCAATAACGGTTAGACGTGGTACTAAATTAAAGTTTTGAAAAATAAAGCCTATTTGTTGGCTACGTATTCGTGCTTGTTTTTGTTTTGACATTTCGGTGACAGATTCACCATCTAATTCATAATCTCCATCTATTGATCGGTCTAATAATCCGATAATATTTAGTAGAGTTGTTTTACCGCAGCCACTTGGTCCCATAATAGCGACGAATTCGCCTTTTTTGATAGTCAGATCAACATCGTTTAAAGCAAAGTTTTCAGCATCGCCAATCCCAAACCTCTTTTGAAGGCCTCGCAGGCGTATGACTGGCGTTGGTGGAATGGCGTTAGTCATTACAGTTATTATGATAGTCTGTCTAAATAACTGCAACTACTATGTCAGAGTGAAAATAACAACTGTTATAATTATTTTGTGCGGAGAGATGCTAGAGTGGTTGAATAGGTACGCTTGGAAAGCGTATGTGCGGGCAACCGTACCGCAGGTTCGAACCCTGTTCTCTCCGCCAAAAATATTGAAGTAGGAAGAATGGGGGATTAGATCGATATGATTGAAGAAATTAAAAAAGTTCTAGGAGATTATGACGGATTGTGGAAGGAAAAAAATGGCGTTTGGGAATTTTCATCGATTATTGCTGGACGAAAGGCTTTTCTTTCGACTAAAAAACTAACTTATTCAGCAAAAATGAAAATTGATGACGATGCGAAAACAGTTGCTTTTTCAGAAATGCTAGTTGAAGCTGGGTCAGGATTCACATCTGGTGGAGGTGGATTCGATGATGGGATGTCAACTGGTTTTGGTTTCAAAACCGAATCGTATAACACTATGAGTGGTGCGCGCGAAGGCAATATTCAGGAACAATCTGATTTATTTGGTAAAAAGTTTGAATACAAATTTGATTACAAAGAAATTAGGTCTAAAGTTGAAGAAACCGTCAAGACAGTAGGTTTCGAATTTAAATACCAAATTTTTCCAGTTAAATAATTGTCATTTTCTTGATAGAGATAGTACACTAAAAAGATGCAAAATGACGTATATCAAAAATCACTAGAATTACACAAAAGAAACCACGGTAAGATTGAAACTGTCAGCAAAGTAAAGCTTAATTCAAAAGAGGTTTTATCATTGGCGTACACTCCTGGTGTGGCAGAAGTTTCTAGAGAAATTTCTCGTGATCCATCATTAGCTCGAGAATATACGCTAAAAAGAAATACTATAGCCATTGTTACTGATGGCTCAGCTATCCTTGGTCTAGGCAATCTAGGTCCGTTGGCTGCTATCCCAGTGATGGAAGGTAAAGCAGCAATATTTAAGGAATTTGCAGGTGTGGATGCATTCCCAATATGCCTAGACACCCAAGATACCGAAGAAATTATTAAAGCTGTCAAACAAATTGCACCAGTCTTTGGTGGTATAAATCTGGAAGATATCTCTGCGCCTAGGTGCTTTGAAATAGAATCTCGTTTGCGCAACGAATTATCAATACCAGTTATGCACGATGATCAGTGGGGTGCTGCCACAGTAATTTTGGCGGGACTAATTAATGCGTTAAAGCTGACTAGTCAGAAAAAAGAAGATGTGAGAATTGTAATTAGTGGAGTCGGAGCTGCTGGTGTAGCTACGGCTCGTTTGTTGTTGATATATGGCATAAAAAATATTGATTATTGTGATAGTCAGGGCGTTATTCATTCCGGAAGGACGGATTTGACTCCCGAAAAGAAAGAATTGCTGGAAGGTAGCAGTGCAGAATCACATGCGGGCATGTTAGAGGACGTTATAAAAAACGCGAATATATTCATTGGTTTGTCCAAACCAGGTTTGTTAACTCAAGATATGGTTCGTTCTATGGCAGAAAAACCGATTATATTTGCACTTTCTAATCCTACTCCAGAAATAATGCCAGATGAGGCAATGGCAGCTGGTGCTTTTGTTGTAGCCACTGGCCGAAGTGATTTTCCTAACCAGGCTAATAATTCGCTTGTTTTTCCTGGAGCTTTCAAAGGAATATTAGAAGCAAATATCCCTCAATTCAAGATAGAAATGTTCAGTGATATTGCCCAGGCGCTCGCAGAATCTGTCGTTGACTTGTCGCCTCAAAAAATTCTTCCCTCGATGTTTGAAGGCAGGGTAGTAACTATTGTTTCTGAAAAAATAAAAGATATAGGTAGCGTAGAATAAACAACATACCCCGCTAAATATAGCGGGGTATGTTTTTGCGTGTTACAATGAAATTCCATGGGGGTCTTGAGGACACATGGATAAAAAACAAAAATATATATTTGTAACTGGGGGTGTACTCTCGGGTGTAGGAAAAGGCATAACCGCAGCAAGCATTGGTGCTGTATTACAAGCGAAGGGTGCCAAAATTTCGGTTCAAAAGTGTGATCCGTATCTGAATGTAGATGCGGGTCTTTTAAATCCAGGAGAACACGGTGAATGTTTTGTAACAAAGGATGGAGCCGAAACTGATCTTGATTTGGGACATTATGAACGATTTTTAGATATTGAACTTACACAAAAGAGTGCTACATTGTCTGGTCGACTGTTGTCTGAACTAATTGCAGATGAACGAGCAGGTAAATTTGGTGGCAAGACTGTTCAACTAGTCCCGCATTTAACTCAATCAATTCAGCGTGCCATTTTGCAAGCTGTTGATAATAGCGACATTCATATTGTTGAAATTGGTGGCACGGTAGGCGATTATGAAGGTCTCAGTTACATTGAAGCAATTCGTGAATTTGCTCAAAAAGTTGGTCGGAATAATTGTTTATTTATACATGTTGTATATGTACCATTTATTGGTACTAGTAAAGAATTCAAAACCAAGCCAGCTCAAAATGCGTTGAATGATTTACGTGGATTCGGTATTGTGGCAGATATAGTAGTGGTTCGAACCGATGATCCAGCACCAATTAGTGTAGTAAAGAAAATTAGCTTGTTTAGCGGTGTTGCGGAAGAAAATGTGTTGCTAATGCCAAATGCCGACACTGTATACCGCGTTCCAATAATCCTTGGTAAAAGTGAAATAAACACCTTGTTGTCTATTTTTTCGGGTCTACATAATGAGCCAGATTTATCAGCTTGGGAGGCTATCATTCGACATCAAATGAGTAAACCGAAGCGTAAAGTTACAGTGGGTCTTGTGGCAAAATATATGGATAACGAAGACACTTATATATCCGTGCTTGAAGCTTTAAAGGCAGCAGCATGGCATGAGAAGGTAGGTTTAAATATACGTTGGATTAATGCCGAAACTGCAAATAAAAAAGATTTTCAACAAGTTGATTCTCTTTTGGTCCCCGGTGGTTTTGGCGTTCGTGGTATTGAAGGCAAGATTGCTGCGGCACGCTATGCATTAGACAACAATGTCCCTTATTTAGGTATTTGTTTGGGTTTACAGGTTGCAGTTATTGCTAGTGCGCGCAAAGCTGGCTTAAAAGATGCTAATAGTACCGAATTTGCGCCTGATACTAAGCATGATGTTGTGTATATTATGGACGGTCAGGCCGGTAAAGAATCAACCGGTGGAACTTTGCGGCTAGGTGACTGCCCAGCCAAACTAATGAAAGGGTCAATGACCACAAATCTTTATAAATCTACTGATATTATCGAGCGTCATCGACATCGCTATGAAGTAAATCAAAAATTCTTGCCTGAAATCAAAAAAGGTGGTCTAGTGGTTAGTGGTATGTCGCCAGATGGTAAATTGGTCGAATTTGTTGAAGCACCAGGTCATAAATTTTTCGTTACTACTCAGGCACATCCCGAATTTCGTTCACGTCCAACTCGACCACATCCGTTATTCACAGGTTTGATAAAGGCAAGCCTAGTTAGATAGATTTTGCTATACTGAAGAGTAATGAATACTGCAGCTTCAGTTATACAAAAAATAATTAAACAACTATTTAATATCGATCAGGTTGTTCAGTTGAGTCGTCCGGATTCTGGATTTGGTGACTTTGCAACGAACGTGGCAATGCAAATAGCTAAACCGCTAGGTAAAAAACCCAGTGAGATTGCTGAAGAATTAGTTGGAAAACTTCGAGAGGCAGGTGATTTTTCAGAAGTTTCTATTGCTGGTCCTGGTTTTATTAATTTACGCGTTAAAGATAGTAATTTAACGACGGAACTTAAAGAAATTATTAGTAACTCTGCTACTTATGGTAAATCTAAGTTGTATGAAAATAAAGTCGTCGTAACTGAATATTCCGACCCAAATCCATTCAAGGTCTTACATGTTGGGCATTTTTATACTAGCGTGGTTGGTGATGCCATATCAAATTTAATTGAACATGCTGGTGGTCAGGTGCATCGTGTTAATTTTGGTGGCGATGTGGGGCTTCATGTTGGTAAAACAATGTGGGCGATTATTCGCAAACTCGGTGGTGAAAATCATAAGAAACTGCTAGAAATCGATGAAAAAGATCGTTCAGAATGGATGGCAAATTGCTATGTCGAAGGAACGTGTGCTTACGAAGATGATGCAAAAGCAAAAGCTGAAATTATTGCACTGAATAAAAAAGTGTATCAATTTCACATTGATAAAGATCATGAATCGGCAATTGCACAAATATATTGGACATGCCGTGAATGGAGTTATGATTATTTCAATGCATTTTACAAAAAAATTGGCACAAAATTCGAAAAATATTATCCAGAAAGCGAGACTGCACCAATCGGTCTAGCCACGGTAATTGAACAAAAAGGCAAAGGTGTGTACAAAGAGAGTAATGGTGCCGTTATTTTTGAAGGCGAACCTTATGGTTTGCATACTCGTGTGTTTGTTAATACAGAGGGTTTACCAACCTATGAGGCTAAAGACGTTGGGCTCAGTATCAAAAAATGGGATGATTATCATTTTGACGAGTCAATTATTATTACTGGTAATGATATCAACGAATATATGAAAGTTGTCTTGAAGAGTATCGAACAGTTCAAACCAGAACTTGCTCGTCGTACTAAACATATTACGCATGGCAATATTAAATTAGCTGGTGGTGTCAAAATGAGCAGTCGAAAAGGTAATTTTATCCGAGCAGTTGATGTGCTTGATATGACGGCCGACGAGAATGAAATCGTGCAAGGTAATCGTAACGAAGCTCCAATTTTAGGTGCAATAAAATATGCATTTCTAAAGTTCCGTATTGGCGCTGATAGTGTTTTTGAGCCAAAAGAGTCGGTAAACCTACAGGGTAATAGTGGTCCATATCTGCAATACGCGCTTGCTAGAGCGGTGTCTATTATACAAAAATTAGGTTCCAATAAAACAGAGGTTAAGTTGTCATCAAATGACTATTCTCAATATGAAAGGGCTTTACTATTCAAATTTACTGAATATCCAAGTGTGATTGAACAGGCAACGATAGAACTTGCTCCACATCAATTATGCACTTATTTGTATGAACTGGCTCAAACATTTAATCGTTTTTACGAAAATAGCAAAGTAGTTGGTGACGTGAGAGAACAGATACGATTGCATTTGATCATGGCTTATGTGACGATACTTCGAAACGGACTGACAATATTAGGAATTCCAACACCAGACAGGATGTAAATATGACAAAAAAACGCGTAAATATTAATCCAATTTCTATTACTAATACTGGTAAGTCACAAATAAAGTCATTTCTGGATTTTATTCGGACTCAGGGTGTTGTTGGCTTGGCGGTCGGTCTAGTTTTAGGAGGTGCAGTTGGTGTTCTAGTAAGATCTTTGGTTGATAATATTGTTATGCCACCGCTTGGTTTATTGCTAGGATCAGCCGAGGGGCTAAAAGGTCTTGCTTGGACATTAGGTAAAACTAATAGCGGTGATCCAGCGGTTTTGCATTACGGGATATTTTTGAATGATTTTATTAATTTCGCTGTTATTGCACTAGTAATTTATCTAATACTTCGTTTACTTAGAGTCGAACAATTTAGTAAGAAGAATTGATTATGGATAAAAAACTTGCCAATTTACGCCCAAACCGCATTTTGTGGCTTGATCTCGAAATGACAGGTTTGTCACCAGTTGAAGATTTAATCTTAGAAGTTGCGGCAATTGTAACTGATTGGAATTTCAAAGAGATTGCAACATATCAAGGTATAGTAAAAAACAAAATTTCGATATTAAAAAAACAATTAGACATTAACTCCCTGTTTTGGGACGCCAATTCTGATTCCAAAGACGCGTTATTAAAACAGAATCAAAACGGTAAACCATTGCTAAAAATTGAAGATGAATTATTAACTTTCGTAAAGAAATATTTCAAGGCTAATATACCAATTTTGCTCTGCGGTAATTCAATCCATTGTGATAGACGTTTTATTATGACTAAATGGCCGAGGTTTGATGCTAAATTACATTATCGAATGCTAGATGTTAGTGCTTGGAAGGTTGTGTTCGAAGGCAAATTCAAGAAAAAGTTTGCTAAACCTGATAATCACCGAGCGCTAGATGATATTCGTGGTAGTATGATGGAACTACAATATTATCTGTCACAACTTAAGTAATGTAGAATAAAATTATGAAACACAAAGAAATTCATGATTATTTGCTCAGTTTTCCAAACGCATGGCTAGATTTTCCGTTTGGGGAAGATGTATCGGTTTATAAAACCTGCCCGTCCTGCCTGGCCTTCTTGTCAGAAAGACAGGGGGCTCGGACAGACAGGCGGGTCGGGCATTCTGAAAATGGCAATGATAAGATGTTTGCATTGATAGCAGAGAATAGCGATCCACTTCGTCTAAGTTTAAAATGTGATCCAATTTTGGCCGAAAAACTTCGCGAACTATACGAAACAGTTTTGCCTGGGGAACATCTGAACAAAAAACATTGGAACACAATAATTTGTACAGGCCAAATTCCAGATGACGACTTAAAAGGTTTAATCACGTTAAGTTACAATTTAGTAAAAGATGAAAAGTCGGACGTCTAACTGTTAGCTGCATCAAAGTTAGCAAACTGTTTTTGCGTTGGCTCTAAATTATTCTCGGCACTTTCTAGAAAACTTTTGAGTTCTTTATTGCCAGTATCACTAGAAATTTGGTGCATAAGAGTCAAAATAGTGTCTAGTTGATATGACATTTCGCGGGCATAAGTGCGGTCGTAAACAGCATTAAGTCGAGCGTCTTCTAGGGTAGCTAACATTTTTTCGCTAGACTCGGCAGATGTCGCATTCTTACTGAGTTTTTTGATGTTAGTGTTAATCTTAGTAAGTATAGGTTCGATATCACGGATGGTATTGGTCAAATAAATTTTTAGTTCACTATTAATTGCGCGTAATTGTGTACTTTTTATCTTTGAAGTCGCTCCATCTGTAATACTCTCTGTGGCTATAAGGCGAGCTGCAAGTTTCTCAGTTGATCTCGTGCCTCCTAGCAACAAACTACCTATAACTATGATCACTAAAATGACAATAGCTCCCAGAATAGCAATTAGAATTTTTTGTTTATGCAAAAAACCAGCTTTTCGAGGAGCTTGTGGGGCAATCTGATTGAGATAGTCGGGTGGTGGCAATGGTTTTTCGTCATTTGGATACATACTGCTGTTAATTTAAGCATAATCATCTAAAATATCAAAATAACGCATTAAACGCCGTCCTATTATCCTGTATGCTTTGAGTTATATCTTAACAGAGGTATAATGATGATATGCAAGATGCCAAAGAGGAAGTGCGAGCTCGTCTAAACATTGAAGACGTTATTGGTGAATACGTTCAACTCAAACGTGCAGGACGTAATTTTAAAGGTCTTAGTCCATTTACGGCTGAAAAAACACCTAGTTTTTATGTTAGTCCTGATAAACATATTTGGCACGATTTTTCATCAAACAAGGGTGGCGATGTATTCACTTTTGTTATGGAAGTTGAAGGAATTGATTTTCGTGCTAGTCTAGAACATTTAGCTCGCAAGGCTGGTGTTGATCTATCTATGTACGACACAAAAGGTAGTCAAGAAATTGCTCAGCGCAAAAAACGATTATTATTAGCGCATGATTTAGCTGCAAATTATTACCAGCAGAGCTTAGTAAAAAATCAACATGCTATGGAATACGTGTTCAAGAAACGGAGCTTGAGTAAACAAATTGTCCAAGATTTTAGGATTGGTTATGCACCAACTAGTGGTGATGCCTTAGTGCAGTTTTTGACTAAAAAGGGATTTACTACTAATGAATTATCCCAAGCCGGATTAGTCAATCGGTATGGAGGCGATTTGTTTCGCGGTCGTATGATGGTTCCGTTAATGGATAGTACAGGTCAAGTTATTGGATTTACTGGACGCATAATTATAGATGATATAAATGCACCGAAGTATTTAAATACACCACAAACTTTGCTATATGATAAAGGTCGTCATGTTTTTGGTTTGTCTCAAGCAAAAGAGGCGATTCGAGCAGGTGACTTTGCGGTTATTGTCGAAGGCAATCTAGATGTTATTAGTAGTCATCAGGTTGATATTAATCAAGTCGTAGCAACTGCTGGTACAGCTATGACTGAGAATCATTTAAGAGCGCTAGTTCGTCTAAGTAACCATATACGTTTGGCATTTGACGGTGACAGGGCAGGTTTAGCTGCGACTGAGCGAGCTATTCCGATTGCTCAAAATGTCGGAGTTGATTTAAAGATTATAACTTTGCCTAAATCAGCCAAAGACCCTGATGAACTAATAAAACAAGATCCAAAATTATGGCAACAGGCAATTGAAAAAGCAGAGCCGGCTGTTGACTGGATTTTGAAACAATATGCACTGCGTGAAGATCTCAAAACGGCAATTGGCAAACGTCAATTTACTACGGCGGCACTAAATGTAGTGCGTATGTTGCAAGATTCAGTTGAACAAGAACATTACATAGCAAAAATTGCTGAATATAGCGATTCTTCGATTGAAGCGCTAAAGGAAAAGCTTGCGAGTGGAGAAGAACAGGCTCAGAAACTTTATAAAAAAGTAACTCAACAGTCAGAAATTATACAGGACCCTGCTTATTATCAAGATAATTTGTTGGCTGTTGCATTAATTGATGGGGCAACGCACGATTTATTTCGTTCTGCTGACATAGAAACTTTTGTTGGAGAAGAAAGACGAGCTATAGTTAAATATTTATCAGAATACGGTGGCAAACCGATCAAAGACACGCCCGAACAGTTGCAAAATTATGATATCTATGTAAAAATATTGCTATTGAAGGCCGACGCTCGATATGCCGACTGGAACGATCAAGATCGTTACTTTGAAACGGCACGATTGCTCCGCCAAGTTGCCAACGAACACAAGAAAAAACAAAAAGACATATTAACTGAACAGCTGCGTGATGCAGAGGCTTTGGGTGATGATATCAAAGCAAATAAAATCCGCACTGCACTCAATAAACTTATTAAGGAGATACAAAGTGGTCAAAGATAACGATGACGAAGATATTATATTAGATCCAGCCATTATTGATTTGAGTGGTGGTCCACTTAGTAATATTGATGAACCGGCTCCCGAGGAACTCAAAGATGAAGAGGAAGAAGAAGACGATGAAGACACTTTGAACAAAGGACAATATTTTGATGATGCAAGTGATGACAGTGTTCGTCTTTATCTACGCGAAATCGGTAAAATCCCTTTATTAAGTTCCAAAGAAGAATTGGCTTTAGCCCTGCGTGTAGTTGCTGGTGACAAAAAAGCCAAAGATAAAATGGCTGAGGCAAATATGCGTTTAGTCGTTTCAATTGCGAAACGTTATGGTGGTCGCGGACTTGATTTTCTAGATTTGATTCAAGAAGGTAACACTGGGCTATTACGTGCAGTTGAGAAGTTTGACCCAGATAAAGGATTTAAGTTTTCAACCTATGCGACCTGGTGGATTCGTCAAGCTATCACGCGTGCGATTGCCGACCAAGCCCGTACGATTCGTATTCCGGTACACATGGTTGAAACAATCAACAAATTACTGCGTACTCAACGTCGTATGACTCAAGAATTAAACCGCGAACCGACCATCGAAGAATTAGGTGCCGAGCTGGAGATGGAACCGTCAAAAATTGAATATGTTATCAAAATCAAACAAGACATTGCATCAATTGATGCCGGTGTCGGTCGTGACGGTGAAGACGAAGATTCAGTTTTGGGTGATTTTTTGCCGGACGACGAAAGTGCTACTCCCGAGGAATCAGCAACATCACAGTTATTGAAAGAACAAGTTCAATCCGTGCTATCAACGCTCTCTGATCGTGAACAAAAAATAGTTAAAATGCGTTTTGGTCTGGAAAACGGGAAAAGCCATACATTAGAAGAGGTTGGACGTGAATTCGCCGTAACTCGTGAACGTATTCGACAAATTGAGGCTAAAGCACTTGCTAAACTTCGCAAGCATAAAGACGCTAAAAAATTACACGAATATTTGGGCTAATTAATCAATAAATTCAATATCTTCGAGAGCTTTATCTATCTGTTCGTGTAGATATTCCATACTACCATCATTAATGATGTAGTGGTCAGCGATTGCAATTGGGCCACCTTTTTCGAGGTTTTCTATTTCGGTCCAGTCCTTTTGATCGGCTTCAAACTGAGATAAAGGACGAACAGGCCTATTTAACAGACGGTGGTGACGCAAACGTTTAGGGGTTACGATGGCGACGACGTTTAGTCCGCCTGGAAATTCTTGTTTTAGAGCTTTATATTCTGTCCAAGAATACAATCCATCGGCTACGATGTGATATTGACCAGAATTGATTAGGTCGTGAATTTGGGCGATGATGCGTTTGGCAACAAAATCTTTACCTTCGCGGGCACGCAGTTCCTCACGGAATGGTTTTTCGTTTTCTTGCGTATGTTCCAGCCCAGCTTCGGTCATAGCATCCAGCACGATACCACCGAAATAAACTTTTGGGTAACCTTTAGCTATAACATAATCAGTTGCTGTACTTTTCCCAGCGCCGGCCAAACCTACGAAAGCGACGATTTTAATCTTTTTATTACGAATCATGACACTTATTTTAGCAGATTATTGCCTCGAGAGTACGCTATACTAGTAATATGACGAAGCGTTTGGCTGTTATTGACGGTAAATCCGTGTTTTATCGTGGATATTACGCCATGCCCGGTCTTGCTATGGCTGACGGTACGCCAACTGGAGGAGTATATGGTTTTGTGTCGCTTGCAATTGAACTTATCAAAAAACTTGAGCCTGATTATGTGGCTATTGCATGGGACAAAAAAGGAACAAACATTCGTAAACGTCGCCAGATTTATCCCGAATATAAAGCCGGTCGCAAAAAAGCACCTGATGATTTCTATGAACAAATTCCTATTTTGCACGAATTACTTGATGCATTTGGTTGGCCGTTATATGAACTAGATGATTATGAAGCTGACGACATTTTAGGAGCATTTGCCAAAGAAGCGACCGAAAAGGGGATTGAAACTTGCTTACTTACTAGCGATCTTGATGCACTGCAACTAGTCGGCCCAATGACAAAACTATATGCGCTTAAGAATGGTCTATCAAATATCGAAGAGTTCGATATTGAACATTTTGAAAAAAAATATGGTATACATGTTGAGCAATTTTTGGATCTTAAGTCACTTACTGGCGATTCGTCGGATAATTTACCAGGTGTGCCTGGTATTGGTGAAAAAACTGGCGTTCAACTATTACAAGAATTTGGCACCCTTGATAATATTTATAAACATCTAGATGATATTAAACCAACCATTGCCAAAAAACTGGCTGAGGGTAAAGATCTAGCATACATAAGTAAAGAAGTTGGACGAATTTGGATTGAAGCGCCCGTAAAACTTGATTGGAACGTCGCAGATGTTAATGATACTGATCTTGATAAGGTCGGAGCAATACTAAAGCGCCTTGAATTTTCATCATTAATAAAACGTTTGCCAAAACATATGCAGATGAAATACGAGACTAGTGAAATTACTGACTTGCAAACTAAACTCGAATCTCTAACAGAGGTAACTTGGCCCAAAATCTTGAATATTGATGGACCTGTTGTGTTATATGCTGATGGTGATACGGTTTGGTTATCGACTGATAAAAAGACTGTTTCGCACACAAGAATTAACGAATTAGATCGAAGTGTCTGGCGTGTTTTTGAGTTAGCTACCGTTATTAGTTATGATAGTAAGATTTTATATCACCAACTAGCATCTCAAGGAGTTTTTGTCAGATTTGGCGAGCTCCATGATATCCATCAGGCAGCTTTTTTGATTAATCCTCTGCAACGCGATCGGACACTTACTGGGCTTATGGGGTTCGAAGTCGGTGATACCTCACAAGTTGCTATAGCTGCAATTTGGCAAATATATGACCAACAGATAGATAAATTTGAAGCCGAGCCTAAATTTGCACGAATTGCGCGCGAATTTGATTTTCCATTAACCTATATTTTATTTTTGATGGAATATAGAGGTATTAAAATTGATCCTCAAATACTCAAATCGATGAGTAAAAAATTGGGCGATGAACACGCCAAACTTGAACAAGAAATATATTCGATGGTAGGTTATGAATTTAATATCGGTAGCCCAGCTCAGTTATCCCAAGTTTTATTTACCAAATTACAGCTTTCGACCGATGTCATAAAAAGAGGCAAAACTGGTTATAGTACTGGTCAGAAAGAACTAGATAAGTTACGCGGGCAACATCCGATTGTTGAACTAATTGAGCGGACCAGGGAACTTGCCAAACTCAAGAATACTTATGTTGATCCGTTACCTGAACTTGCTGATGAACATGATCGGATACATACGACATTCAATCAAGATGTTGTGAGTACAGGGCGTTTGAGTAGCACTAATCCTAATCTACAAAATATTCCTGTCAGAACAGAGTTGGGACGTCAGATTCGTAAAGCTTTCATAACAGATGGTGACAAAGTTTTTGTCAGTGCTGATTATTCACAATTTGAACTTCGATTAGCCGCAATTTTAGCAGATGATCAAGAGATGATTAATGATTTTAACGGCGATGTTGATATTCACACCAAAACAGCCAGCGATGTATATGGCGTACCAATGGACGATGTTACTAAATTACAGCGTCGTAACGCAAAAGTTATAAACTTCGGCGTGCTATATGGTATGAGTCCTCATGGTCTAAGCGCAGCCACGGGCATGAGTTTTATTGAAGCAAAAAAATTTATTGATCAATATTTTGAATTGCGCGAACCTATCCGTAAATATATCAATAATACGCTTGAACGTGCACGTATCGATGGTTATGTCGAGACTTATTTTGGTCGTCGTCGTCCGACACCAGACGTAATTAGTAGTAATTTCATGGTGAGAGCTGCTGCTGAACGAGCTGCTGCCAATATGCCTATTCAGGGAACAGAGGCAGATCTTATGAAATTAGCTATGATTGAAGTTGATAAAAATCTTGATGGGTTGGGTGAACAAATTTTACAAATACATGATAGTATTTTGGTCGAATGCCCAATCGAGAATGCCGATAAAGTTGCCGAAATACTTCAAACGACAATGGAAAATATTGCTCCCGAATTAAAAATAAAATTAAAAGTTGACATAAGCACTGGGAATAGTTGGGGACAGTTATAATTGACGCGCCGCAGAAAGAATATTATAATATAAGTAATGGCTAATTATAAAACTACTAGAGTTATTCCAATTGCTTTGACCCTTATTCTTATTGCGATTGCTATTGCTGCGCTAGTATCACTTGCGCGCTTTATTTTCTTTTCTGGCGGTACGGGTACGACTACTTCGCAGGCTGATATCAGCAAGGCGGCACTTCTAGATACATTCGCCGATCGAGCGGTTCGTATGACAGTACGTGGTGCAATTGTTGCGGATGAAACTTTTCGTTCATATCAGATTCAGATAACTCCAAATGAACGTAGATTAACGACATATAAAGGTTACCAGAATCAGCCAATTAATAATATTTCTTTGGGTAATAACTTACCAGCTTACGAACAATTTGTATATGCGCTGAATAGAATCAATTTTATGAAAAGTAACGAACTAACAGGTGATAAAAACGATTTGCGTGGAGTATGCGCAACAGGGTTTTTATACGAGTTTCAAATTCTTAAGGCGAATGAATCATTAAAACAACTTTGGACTTCCTCTTGTTCAGCCTCGCGCGGATCACTTAATATTAAACTTGATCCATTAACTAAACTATTTATTGCTCAAATACCTGAAGCCAAGTCGCTTATTGGTAAATTATGGCAATAAAAGCGATTATTTTTGATTGTTTTGGTGTGTTACTAGTTGCGCCAGGATTTGATGCGTTGCTTCGTGATTTTCCACAACATAAAATCGAAATAAATGATCTTATACTCCAGTCAGATTACGGTATTATTTCACTCCAACAGTTCAATAATTCTATTGCTAAATTAACTGGGCTACAAATACGAGAGGTAGAATCGCAATATTGGGATATAAACGTGCGAGACGAGACAGTTATTAGTTGGGTCCATGAATTAAAATTAATGGGTAAATACAAAATAGGATTACTTAGTAACGTTGGCAGTGGTTGGCTTGATGGTCTTTTGCCGGAGACAAGTGGCGGAAATTTATTTGATGCGACGGTTTTGTCCCATGATGTTGGAATGATCAAGCCAGACCCTAAGATATTTGAACTCATAGCTGAAAAACTTGATGTTACGCCACATGAATGTATTATGATTGACGATAGACCATCAAATATTGATGGAGCCGAACATGCTGATATGCGAGGAATCGTATTCGAATCAATTGACCAAACACGAGCCGAACTCGAACATTTATTAGAATTACACAATGCCTGAACTACCTGAAGTTGAAACTATCAGACGTGGACTACAAGAGTTAATTGTAGGTAAAATAATCAAAACCGTATCATCCGATACGATTAAGAGCTTTCCAAATGCTAAAAATGACGTCAATCAATTCCTTATTAATGCAAAAATTAAGAGTATTCGTCGTCGCGCTAAAGTGTTACTGATTGATTTGTCGACGAGTTACACGCTAGTCATTCATCTTAAAATGACAGGACAATTAGTTTTTGTAAGCAATAAATCTCGTTTTGGAGCAGGTCATCCGAATGATAGTCTAGTTGGTGCATTACCTGATAAATCAACTCGTGTAACATTCGATTTTACTGATGATTCGCATCTATTTTTTAATGATCAGCGTAAATTTGGCTGGGTTAGATTAATGTCAACTGTTGAGGTACCAAATATTGATTTCATGAAAAAAGTCGGACCTGAGCCATTAGAGGCAGATTTTACGGCAAGTGACTTTGCTGATCGATTCAAACGACGCGCAAAAACTACTATCAAAGCAGCACTACTTGATCAAACTGTGATTGCAGGTATTGGTAATATTTATGCCGATGAATCATTATGGGGTGCCAAAATAAATCCGAAACGTTTAGTTAACACGATAACCAAAGCAGAATTTACCAGATTATATAAAGAAGTCAGGTTAGTAATGAATCTTTCAATTGAAAAGGGCGGTAGCACCAACAGAAATTACGTGAACGCTGAAGGTAAAAAGGGGAGTTATATGGATTTTGCTCGAGTTTTTAGACGTGAAGGTTTAGCTTGTCTGCGTTGCGGAACTGAAATTGTTAAGCTCAAAGTGGCAGGTCGTGGCACTCACATTTGTCCAAATTGCCAACGGTAAGTAATAGAGTCACGGGTGACGTTCGGTGGGGCAGCCCCGGTTTTGCAAGAAATTGTAATCAATTTTTGAAAACTAGGGGCAAACCGGACGACAGGACCCGTTTTAAAATACCTACCTGTCAACTATCATCTAAGCTATAATAGCTTTGATGATTACTCTACTAATTGGTGAAAATTCGTTCGAAATTGAGCGTGTTCTAGATGAAATTACGAATGATTTTAATGGCAATATTGAGAAAATTGATGGTAGTCAGTTGCAACTAGCACAGTTACCAGATATCCTTATGGGGATTAGTTTATTTGATACTGCACGTACAGTCGTTATTAGAAATCTAAGTGACAACAAATCTATATGGACAGTTTTTGGAGATTGGTTGCCTAAGCTTTCATCAGATATTCATTTGGTACTTATTGAACCAAGACCAGATAAACGAACGATGACTTTCAAATTGCTAAAAGATTATGCAAATGTTAAAGATTTTCAGCCATGGACTGAACGCGACGTAGTCAAAGCAGAGAAATGGGTAACTGAAGAGGCCAAAAAACAAGGTTTTGAACTGAATACAAAATGTGTTCAATTGTTAGTCCAAAGAGTTGGTATTGATCAGTGGCAATTATTTCACGCAATTGAAAAATTATCCTTAGTTGATACTATTTCAGCTGATAATATCAAGGATATTATTGAAGCTAATCCAACTGAAAACGTTTTTAATCTTTTTGAAATAGCACTACGTGGTGATATAAATGAACTAAAAAAAATGATTCGAACACTTGAACGTTCTGAGGATGTTTATCGATTATCCGCACTTTTATTTACTCAAGTTTTTCAATTAGCAGTTATTGTATCAGCTACGAAGACAGATGACATAGCCAAAGATTTTAGTATTCATCCGTACGTGATATCAAAACTTACATCAATTACGAAACGATTGGGTAAAAATGGCGTCTCAAAAATAATCGCAATATTTGCGCAAACAGACTACGATATGAAACTCTCAAAAGCAGACCCATGGTTATTAATCGAAAGTGCTCTTATAAAAGTCGCAAATATCTAACTATTTTTTAGTCGCTGGTTTTTTTGCAGGAGCTTTTTTGGCTAAAGGCTTCTTTGAAACAGTCCGCTGTACAGCGGATTTAGTGACTTTTTTAGCTACGGATTTTGCCTTTGGTTTTACAATGGTCTTTGCCGCAGTTTTTGTAACCGCTTTTTTAGTAGTTTCTAGTTTGACTCCGGCATTCTTTGCAATTTTAGAGAGTTGAGATTTACGACGAGCAGCAGTGTTTTTTTGTATCAGATTTTTTTTGACGGCGGTATCAATTTCGCTCTGAGCAGCACTTAAACCTTTAGCAGTTGGCTTTGCGATGAATGCTCTAGTCGCGTCTTTGACATCGCGTTTAGTAACAACATTACGTTCATGACGTTTTATAGCTTGTTTTGCACGCTTAATGGCGGATTTAATGATTGGCATGTTGACTCCTTAAACTTTTTAAATAATTAAATACAATCAAGGTGTGATTATAGATGAAAAGTATTGAGTTGTAAAGGGAAGAGGTAACTAATCTTGACTCATATAAACCACTTATGTTATAGTGACATCAAAATCTAGGTAAAATAAAAAGCTAGGAAAACACCACATGAACGATGTCGACACCAACATAAAACAGCAGATAGTTGACAAGATAAAGGGCTCAACCAATATTTTAGTGACTGTCAGCAAAGATCCGTCTGTTGATGATTTGTCGGCGACACTTGGTCTAACGGCGCTTTTGAACAAGCTTGGTAAACATACAACAGCCATTTTTAGCGGAGCCATACCACCAGCTATTACGTTTTTAGATCCAGATAAGGTTTTCGAGAATACGGCAGACAGTTTGCGCGATTTTATTATTGCTTTGGACAAAGAAAAAGCAGATCATTTACGCTACAAAGTCGAAGGTGATGTCGTTAAAATTTTTATTACCCCGTATCGTACAACTATTACGAGTGATGATTTAGAATTTAGTCAGGGTGATTGTAATGTCGAGCTTGTATTAGCCCTCGGTGTCTCAAATCAAGAGAATCTCGATGCAGCTTTAGCCGCTCATGGTCAAATATTGCATGACGTAACAATAGCGACATTTAGCGCTGGAGAACAAACTAGCCGACTTGGCAGTATGGATTGGCGCGACGAGAGTGCCAGTAGTTTGAGCGAAATGGTTACTAGTATCAGCGAAGCTCTAAAAACCGACAAACCAATTTTAGATAAACAAATTGCAACAGCATTACTTACCGGTATTGTTTCAGCGACTGATAGATTCAGTAATACTCGCACTTCATCTAAGGTTATGACAATGGCAGCGCAATTAATGGCAGCTGGTGCAGATCAGCAATTGATTGCTGCAAAATTACAAGAATCACATGAAATTAATTCTTCACTTGATAGCTCGACCAAGGATAAGATTGATACATCTGTTGCTGTGGACACATCAACTGAACCCGACGAAGAGCCATCATCAACTTTGCCGCCAGATAGTCTTGCAATCTCTCATGAACCAGACGCAACCGTAAATACTACGGTCGATACGACCGTTAATATGACATCGACAGAAACCCCATTGCCTCAAACAGAACCTAAAGATTCGTCAACGTCAACTCTCGCACCATCAGACATAGCAGAGGAATCATCTCAAAAAATAGTTAGTGAAGTGCCTGGAGTGTCTGTGCCACCATTACTAGGTGGTACATTGAGTGCCACGACTGATCAAGCTGCTGAAGACGCTAGACGAGAACTAGAAAATCAACAAAACAAAACAATTCTTACGCATTCCTATTTAAGTGACAAAGAGCCAAGCCATAGCAGCGCGCTTATTAATAGTGTTGGTCAAACAGAAGATGTTCAGAATATTGATATTTTTGCAAGTGGTCCAGTATCAAGTATGCCTCCAGCAGTTGATTTACCACTTCCACCGTCATTGCCTAACAATTTTTCAACTCTTCCACCGCCACCACTCCCTGAGTTTCATGTTTCTCCTCCAACATTAAAACCAAGTGAAGTACCAGTGGCAGCTACAAACGATCCAAGTAAATTCAAAATCCCAAGTCAATAGTATTTAGTAGATAGTAGATGGTAAGACTACGGGTGATTTCGCTGTACAGCGAACGGTGGGGCAAACCGAATAACAGGACCTGCGAATCTAAAATGAACTGTTATACTTGGCTAAGATATGAATGATGGTATTTTGTTAATTGATAAACCGGCTGGTATGACCAGTTTTGGTGTCGTTGCGCGTGTACGACGTGTTCTGTCGGAAAACAATCCGCTGTCCAGCGGAAAAAAAGTAAAAGTAGGACATACCGGAACGCTCGATCCTTTTGCAACAGGACTTATGATACTTGTTATCGGTAAAGAATGTAAAAACGCTAGTTCATACAGCAAATTAGATAAAATTTACGAAGCAACAATTTGTTTGGGCAAAACCAGTACGACAGGTGATTCAGAAGGTGAAATTACTGACATCTCCAGTAAAGCTCCAACTCTAGCAAAAATAGAAAAAGTTTTGGTTAAGTTTACGGGAGATATTACTCAACGTCCGCCTATTTACAGTGCTATAAATATTGGCGGACAACGTGCCTATAATTTAGCTCGTGCTGGTAAAAAAGTCGAAATGCCTGAACGTCAGGTGACAGTTTACAGTTTAGAGATCGTTGATTATACATATCCAGAGCTTCAAATTCGAACTCACGTTTCCAGTGGTACATATGTTCGTAGTTTAGCCGAAGATATTGGGAAAGAATTAGGCACGGGAGCCTATTGCTCGAAGTTAAGACGGACAAACATTGCAAATTGGAGCGTTAATCAATCTAAATCGTTGCTAGATATGGGGATTACTAACTAAAATTTGCAAATAACGAGAACAGGGGTTGAAACCTGTGCAAAATTTTGGTACAATGCATAATTAATGATTACAGCAGATAACAAGGCCAAGGCTTTTGCTTTGACTCAAATTCATAAAGATGACGTTGGTAGCCCACAAGCTCAAGCGTCAGTTTTAACGACTCGCATCAAAGAAATTACTAAACATCTAAAAGACAACAAACAAGATCATACGGCTCGCCGTGGTCTTATCCAGATGGTAGGTAAGCGCAAGGGATTACTTAAACATTTAGAGTCAAAAGATTTTGAAGTTTATAAAAAGACCGTTTCAACTCTAAAACTCCGTAAATAATTTTTCCTGTGGTATAATAAAGACATCACGCGCGAGGGCGGACAAGTGGTGGATAGAGCAGTTCGCAATGCAGCGAATTCCTGTACCCGTTACTTATTCGCCGATATTAAAATAGATCGAGTGAATAAAAAAGGAGGACAATATTATTATGTCTACTATTAACCCTAACGGTAAAGAAATTTTTTCTGTTACCACTGATTTTTGTGGTCGTCCATTGACGCTGGAAGTAAATCGCGTTGGTTTTCGTACCACAGCCAGTGTATTAGTAACTTATGGAGATACCGTTATATTAGGTACGGCTATGGTCGGCAGTCGACCAGTCATAATGGATTATTTTCCACTTAGCATTGATTATGAAGAAAAGTTTTATGCAGCTGGCAAAATATCTGGAAGCCGATTTATCAAACGTGAAGGTCGTCCAAGTGATGAAGCAATTTTAATTGGTCGCCTGATTGATCGCCCGATTCGTCCATTATTTCCAAAGGGTTATCGTCAAGAAGTTCAAGTAGTTTCGAGCGTTCTTTCGCTTGACCCATCATTTCGACCTGATGCCATCGCTATGATTGCATCTAGTGCTGCATTGATGCTAACTGGAACGCCATTTGATGGTCCAGTGTCTGGTGTACGTGTTGGTCGTGTTAATGGAGAGTTCAAAGCTTTCTTAACTCCAGATGAACGCGAAGCTAGTGATTTAGACTTAGTTGTTGCTGGGATTAAAAGTGGTATTACAATGGTCGAAGCTGGCGCTAATGAAGTTAGCGAAGAAACTATTGTTGAGGCTTTAGCTTGGGCATTTAAAGCTTATCAACCAGCAATTGAATTACAAAAAGAACTTGCCAAAAAAGTTGCTCCAGTATTGCAAGAATATGAACTAATTTTGCCAGACAAAGATTTGCAGGCAATCGTTGACGAATGGGTTGAAGGCAAAATGGGCAAAGCCTTGCGAAAACCATATCCAGAACGTAACGAACTTGTTTCGACATTACGTTGGGATTTTCATGCAAAAATGGCCGAAGAAATTGGAGCAGAAGAATACGAAAAACTACGTGATAAATATGACGAAGCTTTTACTATGGCGCTTCATAAAGATGTGCGTTCAGGTATTGTAACTCATAACGAACGCCCAGATGGTCGTAAGTTAGACGAAATTCGTCCGTTATCATCAGAAGTGGGGGTACTCCCACGAACACATGGTTCGAGCATTTTCACTAGAGGTATAACACAAGGATTAAATATTGTTACCTTAGCACCACTTAGTTTTTCGCAAATGGTTGATTCTATGGAATCTAACGAAGTTGAGCGTCGCTATATGCATCACTACAACGCGCCTGGTTATACAGTAGGTGAGGTTCAACGATTAAGTGGTCCAGGTCGACGCGAAATTGGACATGGCTACTTGGCAGAGCGAGCAGTTATGCCAGTACTACCATCCCGCGAAGATTTTCCATACGCTATCCGTAGCGTGACAGAAATTATGAGCCAAAACGGCTCAACATCAATGGCTGCAACCTGCAGTAGTTGTCTAGCGCTTATGGATGCTGGAGTGCCAATCAAAGCGCCAGTATCTGGTATTGCTATGGGCCTGATGATGGATGGTGACAAGCCATACGTTCTTAGTGATATTGCTGATGCCGAAGATTTTGCTGGAGATATGGACTTCAAAGTTACAGGTACAGTTAAAGGCATTACAGCATTGCAGATGGATATGAAAGTTCATGGTCTACCAGTCGAAATTCTACGTGAAGCTCTAACTAAATCAAAACCAGGTCGTGCATTTATCTTAAAACACATGCTAACAACAATCGCTGAACCACGCAAAAAACTAAGTCAATTTGCGCCACGTATCGAGAAAGTCAAGATTAATCCTGATAAAATTGGTGCAGTTATTGGGAAAGGCGGTGAGACTATTAAAAAAATCACAGCTGAAACTGGTGCCGAAATCGATATTGCCGAAGACGGCTTGATAACTGTTGCAGCCGTTGATACTAAGGCTATTGAGATGGCACTGAATTGGATTAAAGGCCTGACTGAAGAACCAGAAGTTGGCACAATATACGAAGGTAAAGTAGTTAGCATTAAAGATTTTGGCGCGTTTATCAATATTTTACCTGCTATCGACGGTATGGTTCATATTAGCGAGTTGTCAAAAGAACGAGTTGAAAAGGTGACAGATGTTCTAAAGGAAGGACAAATAATAAAAGTTAAGTTAATCGGTATTGATGATCGTGGTCGTCTTAGTCTTAGTGTCAAAGACGCTTAAATCTAAATTTACTGTTTTTTCCATCCCACTAATGTTATACTGACCTTAACTAATATAAAGGATGCTTGGATAATATTATGGGCAATAAAACAATAAATTATGAAAAAAGCAACTCTCTCTCTCTCTCTCTCAATAAGTTAAAACGCCAGCTTAGAAGGTGCATCTTATCCCGCTCGTTGTACAGTCAATCAGTTTCGTATTCCCCAGACGCTTTCGCTGTACGGCGAACAGTGAGCCAAAAAGGTTTTACGATAGTCGAGCTCCTAGTAGTCATAGTAGTAATAGGTATCCTAGCTGCTATCACTATAGTCGCCTATAGAGGCATATCAGGTAAAGCTATAGAAGCCTCATTACAATCTGATCTATCTAGTGCCTCTAGACAACTAAAACTATTCCAAGTCGAAAACGGTGCCTATCCAGACACTATTAGCTGTGCTATTCCAGACAGCTCAACTAATAAATGCCTAAAGGCTAGTGGTTCTAATGCCTTTACCTACCCAGCTCCCAATAACTCATCTAGCCCACAAACCTTTACTCTAGACGCTACTAACGGTACAACAGTGTATCGTATTACTAATGACTCAACTCCAACAGATGTAACAACTACACCAATTACCGCCATAGCCGCCATATCTGGCACAACTACCGCCATAGGCAACACATTAACCGCCGGGGCATTGACTCCATCAGGTGCCACAGTGACATATCAATGGCAAAGTGCCACAACCTCAGGTGGTACCTATACTGACATCACTGGTGCTACTGCCAGCACATACACACTAATTGTCAGTGATTTTGGTAAATACATCAAAGTAGTCGCTACGGGAACAGGTAGTTACGCGGGTACGCAAACCAGTGCCGCCTCAGCTGTCGTCTCAGACCCTAACTGGCTAGCAGTTGGCACTCAAGTCTGGGCTAAATACAACCTCAATGTCGGTACCAGAATAGCTAGTGCTACCAACCAAACTAACAACACTCCTAATCCTATCCTAGAAAAGTACTGTTACGGTAACACTGACGCAGGCTGTACTAATACTGATGCAAACGGCATACCGTATGGTGCCCTTTATCAATGGGACGAGGCTATGCAATACGTCACTACTGAAAGCGCTCAAGGTATCTGTTCAGCTGGCTCACACATCCCATCCGACAATGACTGGAAAATACTAGAGATGCAACTTGGTATGACTCAGGTACAGGCTGACGATACTGGCTGGCGAGGCACTGACCAAGGTACTAAACTTAAATCCGGTGGCACATCAGGATTGAATATGCCGCTTGCCGGCTACCGCAACACCGATGGCTCCTTCGTCAATCTGT
>Ga0247842_10000840_pt1 | contig 58092 bp, 47 predicted proteins | sample LaCruzMarch2015__3_FD_192411 | JGI IMG/M metagenome (GOLD analysis project Ga0247842, IMG submission 192411) | Freshwater microbial communities from meromictic Lake La Cruz, Castile-La Mancha, Spain - LaCruzMarch2015_19m | ecosystem: Environmental > Aquatic > Freshwater > Lake | place: Spain... | reverse complement strand
AAAACCCGATTTCTTTCTCATAACCAGAAATTTTTGTTGTTAATAATTTCGAAGTTTAGAAAGAATCGGGTAATTTTAGACAGCTATCCGCGAAGGCGGATTTAGTTCAACAACAGGTATAAACCATTGCTAGTAGTGGGTTTTAGAATGTTAGCTCTTTTGGTTACCTTGTACTATTTAGACAACACAGCGCTCTGACTACGCAACGGTTCATACCTGCGGACGTTATATGCGATTTTAGAAAACTGCCATCCAACTGACAATTTCTTGACAACGTGACTTATTTTTAAGAATAATGTTTCACTTTAGGGAAACATTATTAACTTTGCATCGTGGACAAAAAACAGAAAAATAGGACTATCATTTTCTACAAAGAATACTTTCAAGAATTCTTTGAAAAACAGAACAAAAAAGTTCAAGCTAAAATTATTTGGACTTTTGACTTGATTGAAGATTTACAAAGAGTTCCAGAGACATATCTCAAACACCTTGAGAATACTAACGGACTATACGAAATTCGCGTTCAACATGGCAGTGACATTTTTCGTATTTTTTGCTTTTTTGACGAGGGACAATTAGTAGTACTGGCAAATGGTTTTCAAAAGAAAACTCAAAAGACACCAAAACAGGAAATAGAAATAGCACAAAAAATAAAAGAAGAATATGGAAACAAGAAATAGTAACATAATGACACTTGAACAATTCAAGGACAAAAATTACGGTAAACTTGGAACAAAAAAACGTGACGAATTGGAGGCTGGATATGAGAACTTCAAGATTGGAGTATTAATTCACCAAGCCCGACTTGAAAAAGGGTTAACCCAGGAAGAACTTGCGGTTAAAGTTGGGACAACAAAATCTTATATCTCAAAGATTGAAAATAATATAAAAGAAGCACGTCTTTCAACTCTTCATAAAATTGTGGAGCTTGGTCTGGGTGGACACATAGAACTTTCAATCAAACTATAAAACACTGAGTGCAGTAAGAAAAACCGCATATAACAAAGTGTAGCGGGCAATTAGGGTTTCCGTGGTATTCGAGCATTTTGACTTGCGTTAACTTCGGTGTAGCTTGACAGGTTTGAAGCCTGCAATCCCTTACTGCTGCTACACTCGGCCGTTATCGGCAATCCCCCATATACTAAGATACCATTGACTTCCGTAGCTAACGATTGCATCAAATTCGTCCAAATCGTATCTTTGTGATGCTCTTTGCAAGGCCGATTTTAAAACTGTTGCTAATAAGCACGAGCGCAATCCTGGTTGAGATGTTTGTGATGACTTAAGTGGTGGTTCTATTAAAAGAAACCCCGTTCAGAATATTTTCTTTTGCCGAAAGCACATCTCCAGAGAGTTTTTTTATAAAAAACTGATCTTATGGAAGAGAACAAAATTACAATGGAAATTGTCAATCCTAATGCTGCTGGGGTTGATATTGGGAGCCGATCACATTGGGTAGCAATTGGTCAAGGTACAAATGACTATCGGGAGTTTGGTGTTTTCAATGAAGATTTGTACAAGATTGTCGAGTGGTTTAGAGAGAATAGAATTAAAACTGTTGCGATGGAAAGTACTGGTACTTACTGGCAGTCGCTCTATGCAGTGCTGATTTCGGAGGGTTTTCAAGTAATCTTGTGTAATGGAAAATTTACCAAAAATGTCAAAGGTAAAAAGACAGATATTCAAGATTGTCAATGGATTCAGAAACTTCATAGTTTGGGATTACTTTCAGGTAGTTTCTTGCCCGATGAAGTTACGGAGCAGTTGCGTACTTTTTGCCGACACCGGGCCAACTTGCTCGATTCTGCTGCATCTGCCTCAAAAAAGATGCAAAAATATCTTCGACTTTTAAATCTTCGATTAGATGTGGTAGTAAATGACATTTGCGGTTTAACAGGCTTAAATATCATCAAAGCTATTTGCAAAGGCGAAACTCTGGCTGAAAATTTAGCTTCGCTGCGTCACGGAAATTGCCGGAAATCAGAAGAAGAAATAGCCAAAGCATTACATTCAAATGGCAGAAAAGATTATTTATTTGCTTTGAATCAGGAACTGGAAATGTATGAGATATTTCAATCAAAAATAGTTCAATGTGATAATGAAATTGAAAAGATGCTTTCGCATATCATTGATAATGATGACAATAAAAGACAACATCACTTAGATTCAAAACCACACAAAAGAATCAATAAGAACACCCCCAAAAATATAGGCCTTAATTTAAGATCGTATCAATATTTTGAAGGGGTTGATTTGATGGCAATTGAAGGGATGAGTTATTCAACCGTTTTAGCTGTGATGAGTGAAGTTGGATTAGACGGCATTAAGAAATTCCCTACGGCAAAGCATTTTTCGAGTTGGCTCAGAATAGCACCAAACAATAAAATTAGTGGTGGCAAAGTACTTTCGAGTAAAGTACCACGTGGAAGTAACCGACTTAAAATTGCCCTGCGAAATGCTGCCAATGCGATAGGCAATTTAAAAGACTCCACTCCTTTGAGAGATTTTTTTCAAAGAATAAATTTCAGAAAAGGAAGAGTTTCTGCAATAAGTGCCACTGCACGTAAACTTGCCGTAATCATCTGGAATATGGTTGCTAAAGGAATTCCATATCACAACCCAAAAGAATATCTGTTTTTGGACCAAAAAAGGAAATTAGGATTAGTGAAGCGTATTCAAAAACAAATCACTAAATTTGAACTCAAAGCCGAAGAATTCGGTTTTGTAACTCATTGAATACTAATATCAATATTTGACGTTAGTCAGAATGGTAGAAAACCGCTACACATAACAAAATAAGAGCAAATGGAAACATTGATTAAAATAGAACGACTTAAAAAAAGATATGGCGAATTTACTGCCGTTGATGGGATAAGTTTCGACATTAACCGTAATGAAATATTTGGACTTTTGGGGCCAAACGGAGCAGGAAAAACAACAACAATCTCTATGATTTGTGGACTATTACCTATTTCAGAAGGAGTAATTACTTTTGCCAATTGTAATGATAAAGACAAAAAATCGATGATTGGTTATTGCCCACAGGAAAACATTTTCTACCCAAAATTGACTTGTTTGGAACAATTGCTATTTATTGGACAAATGTATGGGTTGCCCTCAAAGACGATTAAATTAAGAGCTGTTGAATTACTTAATCTTTTAGGTTTAACTGATAAAACTAATGTAAGAGCAAGTAATTTATCTGGCGGTATGAAACGTAGACTTAATATTTGCCTCGCACTCATTCATGACCCCGAAATTCTTATTTTAGATGAGCCTGAAGCTGGATTAGACCCACAAAGCAGAATATTAGTTCGTGACTTTATTAAAACTTACAGCAAACAAAAGACCGTAATACTGACAACGCATAACATGGATGAAGCCGAAAGGTTATCTGACAGAGTTGCTATAATAGACCACGGAAAATTACTCTTGTTAGATACCCCTCTAAATCTTAAACGAACTGTGGGTGAGGGCGATATTCTTGAATTGGTTATTGAAAGTAATAATGAAAATTCGATTAAGTCATTTTCAGATAGTATTAAGTTGCTTAACATGAGTATTACAATAAATGCTAATTCTGTATTTATTAAGCATTCAAATATTATTGAACAATTGCCTGCAATAAAAAACATTGCTGAAATAAGCGGATTAAAAATCGCAGAAATAAAACTTCGTGAAAATACGCTAGAAGATGTATTTATTCATTTAACTGGTAGAAATTTAAGACAATGAAAACAATTAGCATAATTTTAAAAAGTCTGAAAGAGCAAATCAGAAGCTATTGGGTGCTTTTGCTTTCGTTATCGATGGGACCGTTTTTTATTTTCGTTTATTTTCTGATAATGGAAACATCAAAACCTCAATATACTGTTTTGATTGCCAATAATGATAACGGCGTTTTAGTTAACGAACAAATGATAAATCATGGTAATGATTTGATAGGATATTTTAAAAATTTCAAAATAGATACAGTCTCTTTCCCTTTTACAATAAATGAAGTAGCAAATAAAACACTTGGTATTGAGAGTTTGAAAAATAAAAAAGCCGATGCCCTGATTATTATTGATACTTCATTTTCTCAATCATTACAAAAACGAAAATTAGCTGATACCAATTCTCTGGTTAATATTGAATTTATTGGAGACTTGTCTAATACAAATTATTTGATTAGTGCAGTTTGGGCAAACGAAATCGTAAATGAATACGCTTTGCATACAACAAAAAACAAAAGAATTGTTAATGTAAATGAAACGGCATTAGGAACTTCGGCTACGGCAAGCAGTTTTGATATGATTGTGCCTGGAATTCTAATTGTATCTTTAATAATGCTAATGTTTACAGCAAGTATTGCATTTGTGTCAGAAGTAGAAAACAAAACCATTATGCGGTTGAAACTTTCCAAGTTGAATGTTTTTCAGTTTTTGACAGGAATTAGCTCTGTTCAACTACTTGTTGGAGTTGTTTCTGTTTTGTTGACTTTAATTACAGCAATAATGCTTGGGTTTAAATATGAAGGTTCGTTGATGATTATGATTATTATTGCTAGTTTGACTAGTTTATCAATTATTGCTTTTAGCCTAATAATTGCAGCAATAACCAAATCGGCTAATGAAGTACTGGTTGTTGGTAATTTTCCGATGTTTTTATTTATGTTTTTTACTGGTGCTGCATTCCCGTTAAAAAGTGAGTCTTTGTTTACGATAGCTGGCTATTCAATAAACATCCAAGGGTTAATGACTCCGACACACGCCATTTCTGCATTAAACAAAACATTGATAATGAACATGGATGTATCGAGTATAATTCCAGAAATTATTTCAATTATTGTTTTAACGCTGCTCTATTTCTTAATTGGAGGAATTATTTTTAAACAAAGACATTTAAAGCTGACATAAAAACCACATGTGCCCAACAAAGTGTATATGCCATAAGGGTTTCGGTTGGTATTCAAGCGTTGTAGCCCGCTCAAACATTTGTGTCGGTGGACAGGATACTGCCCCGCAATCCCTTACGGCACATACACTCGACCGTTACCACCAATGCTAAAAGACAGACGACAAAACAAGACAATAACTAAAAACGGATAAGCAAACCAGTCACGTTTTAAATTTATAAATTTGATTTCGAAAAATTAGTGAATGGCAAAAAAGAGAAAAATAAAAATTATGGTAGCTTCTACGGTATATCAAAACCGTGATTTGCTTTTGCAAATTTGCGGTATTTTGAATACGTATGGTTACCACGTTATAAATTCTGAATACGGAACGCTTCATCCGCCATTGGGGATGAACAACACGGATGCTTGCATTGCTGCTGTAGCTGAATGTGATATTTTCTTTGGCATAATCAATCCAATGTATAGCACTGGAATTACGCATTTAGAATTCCAAAGAGCTATTGCTATTGACAAACCACGAAGATTTATTGCTCACAGTTTTGTGACTTTCTCACGAAAACTGCTTGCTCAATATATGTATGCTGATGCAGCCAAAACGCAGCGTAATAATTTTGAAATTCAACCTACGTCTGTAATGGATAGTGTTAAAGTGATTGATATGTATAACGATGCAGTTCAAATTAATTTAGCGTATGAAGAACGGAAATATCATTGGGTACAAGAGTTTTTTAGACCAGATGAAGCATTAAGACACGTTGAAACTTTATTCCGTGACATTAAGCGTGTAGAACGTGAATTAGCTAATTTAAATAATCCAGTACAATGAAAACAGAACAACTCATAAAAGACCTGTTAAAACAGGACGAAAGCGGACAGCTTGAGTTTAAAGAAGTTGTTCGTAAAGATGCTATTGGTAAAACTATTTGTGGTTTTTTAAATAACGAAGGCGGTCAGCTACTCATTGGTATTGCCGACAATAAAGAAATTAATGGCATTAAAGACGCAGATAAATGGCAATTTGAAATTGAACAATTCCTGATTAAAGAGCTGGTGCCCGAAGCGCCCGTAATGGTTTCTGTAGAGAATTATGGCGACAAACAATTGCTTTTAATCAAAGTTTGGGAAGGTTCAAAACAACCGTACATTTTTAACGGCAGCATTTATTACCGCAGAAATGATAGAACTATTCAGGCATCATCAAAAGAAATTTCTGAGCTAATCCATAAAAGGCAGGAGACCGAAATCCATTGGGAACGCCAAGCAGCCTTAGGTGTGGAGTTGGAAGATTTGGATCTAGAGGAAATTAAAAAAACGATGGATGCTGCATTGTCTGACAACAAAATGAAGGACATCAAAAAAGAACCACTTGAATTTCTTTCTTATTATGGACTTTTTCAAAATGGAAATTTCACTAATGCGGCTGTAGTTCTTTTTGCTAAAAAGCCGTCACGTTTTATTCCACAAGCCAGAGTTCGTGTAGCCTTTCTCGACCACGGAAAAACAGGCGATGTTTTTAAAGATGACCAATTACTAGAAGGCAATTTGTTTAAAAATATAGAAGCCATTCAACAGTTCTTTGAAAAGCATTTATCGTTTAGCAGAAAATTTGAAAACAATAATTGGAAACGAACAGATGATTATGTTTTTCCAATGGCTGCTTTACGAGAAGGAGTTATGAATGCTTTAGTACATAGAGAATATGGTTTAGTTTCAAGTGCTTTATCAATTATTATTTATAAAGACAAATTAGAAATTACAAATAGTGGTAAATCACCTTTCAAACAAAGCGAATTAAAAAAGAACCATTTATCAATGCCATATAATCCTGATATAGCACATATAGTTTTTCTAAGAGGTTATATTGAAAAGATTGGTAGAGGAACTTTAAAGATTATTGATGCTTGTAAACAGGCTGGTATTAAAGCACCAGTATGGGAAATAGGAGAACAAACTGTTAAGTTAACTTTCTTTAGTGATGTTAAACTTGGTGGTGCTATTGAAGGTGCTGCTAAAGGAGCAAATGAGGGAGCTATTGAGGGAGCTATTGAGGGAGCTATTGAAGGAGTAACTAAAGGAGTTAAAGATAAACTAGCTATTCTACTAAGTGCTATTGCAGCTAATGAAGGAAATAGAGTTCCTGAATACAAAGAAGCTACTGGTTTATCTGATAGCAGTATGGAAAGATATATTAAGCAACTTAAAGATGGTGGTCTCATAGAATTTAGAGGAGAAGCAGCTCATATAGGAGGTTATTATTTAACAAAGAAAATGAAATCAAAATTGAAATAGCAGAAAGCACTGGTGGTAACATTTAGCTGAATAGCCGAAATCCCGTTCAAAAAAAATCCCATTACTGGAAAAGGTTAATGGGATTTTGGTCTATTCTCTGTTCAGCGAAACCTGTTGATAAGAGCCTTTTTTTTGTAGGGTAAAAAGTAAGCTTATTTTTCGTTTTCCTGATGGTTCAGGGTTTCTGTTTGCCCGATTTTTAATGGTCATACTGTGTTCGAACAATAATTTTCATATCTGTTTTCAGTTTTAATTCTGTTTTTCCACTTCAATTTCATTTTTCACGGTCTGTTTTTTTGTTTTTGGGCAATACAGTAGCCTTTCACCTTTTGGGCGAAGCATTGGCCTTACTATTTTCTACTGCATCTCTATCGGATTATTAAAAGCGAACGGGCTTCCACGATTACGGGGATACACCTTTTCGATCATCACCAGCATACCCTGACTGCATTTAGGGCAGAGGCTCACGTTGATGCCATATTTTTCCAGCATCCGTAACTGGTATGGTATTTTTAACGTTGGCGGATGAAGTGGCAGTCGCATTTTCCGCAAAATATCGTTGATCCGTTTTTTGCGGTTCGAATTGCCCAGGATACCGTAATGCCGCATCTTCACAAATCCTTTTGGCAGGATGTGTTGCTCGAACTTGCGGATAAACTCACCAGTTGGAAGGGTCATCGGTTTCACCTTGTTGTGGTCGCTGTAATCCTTATACTGAAACTTCACAGTCTGGTCGCCAACTTCAAGGATACGGTGATTGGATATGGCCACTTTGTGCGCGTAACGCGAAAGGTATTCGACTACCTGCGACACGCTACCCATGGGCGATTTGGCATATACGATCCATTGCTTTTCGTACAGTTTCGGTTTGAGGGTTTTCCAATCGTTTTCACTTTCATTTTTCAACTCCTTATCTTGGATCATCCGGTTGAGGTTACGCAGAAAGTGTTTTTTAAACATTGGTTCCATCACTGCGTAAGGAAACAGGTATCCCTGATGGGTGACTTTTTTCAGGTTCACCCAGTCCAATTGTTTGTCAACGCCGCATCCGCTGACGATGCAATGCAGGTGCGGGTGAAAACTCAATTGTTGCCCCCAGGTGTGCAAAACGGCCGTAACGGACGGCACCGCGCCCAGCCATTTGGGATCGCCGGAAAGGGTAAGCAGGCAATGCGAAGCGCTGTCGAACAAGAGCTTGAACAATTTCACCCGATTGCCCATTACCAATGCGTTCAATTCGTGTGGCAGGGTGAACACCACATGAAAATATTTCACGGGCAGTAATTCGTTCATGCGGGCCTCCATCCATTCTTCCTGCTTTTGCCAGTTGCAGGCCGGGCAATGGCGGTTACGGCATCCGTGATATTGGTAATGCACGTGACCGCAAGCGGGATTATCGCACTGAAACCGGTGATAGCCCATCCCGGAGGTCCGGCAATCGCGCAGCCTGGCCAATACGCTGACCGTAAATGGATTTTCATGGTTTTCAAGCCCGCCCTGTTGCAACACTTGCTGTAGGGTTTGTCCCGGTTTCAAAGCAAGGACTTATTCCTGGGAACGTTGGCTATTTCATTATCCGGCTTATACAGTTCATCCAGAGGGCTTACCAGCAGGTTTCGTTTAGAACTCTGTAAATGGAGGTAAACCATCGTCGTTTTGATATCGCTATGCCCCAGCAACTCTTTGATGGTATGGATATCAACTCCGGCATCGAGCAAATGGGTGGCGAAACTATGGCGCAGGGCATGAACCTTGTGTCCTTTTTGAGATAAACCTGCATGTTGGTAGACCATTACAACACAGTGCTGGATACTTCGGCTGTGAAGGGGTTCTCCAGATTTTTGGCCTTCAAACAAATAGGTTTTGGGTTTTTGTTCCTGAGCACGTTAATAGTTCCGAAGGGTTTCGACCAATCGTTTCGAGAGCAGGGTGTAGCGGTCTTTGCGCCCCTTGCCGCATCGCACAAAAATCCGGTTGTTTTTCGATTCAATGTCGGTCAGCTTTAACATCCGTAACTCTTCGAGCCGTATCCCCGAGCCATAGAAAGTTTCCACTATTGCACGTTGTTTGGCGCTGCGGCAATTTTCAACCAGTTTCAAGACTTCATCTTTGGTCAGATAATGCGGCAGTTTGTACCCCCGTTTGGGATAAAGCTTCGAAGGCACATCATAAGGACGCTTGAGCACATGCCTGAAAAGGAGGCCACACTTTGGGCGGTCATCCTGCATTTGCTGTACGAAGCGTGGTGTACGGTGCGGAGGTAAGCCATGTAATCGATAATGTGCCTGTCGGTCCACTCCGCTGGCGAAAGGTCGGGATAATACGCGCAGATGTAACGTATCTCACGCAGGTAAGCCGTAATGCTACTCCTGGAATACCCAGCGGCAACCATTGTTGTTTTAAGAAGCCCGAGGGATTCAACCGATTGTGAATTTAATTTCTCCATGATTTTTTTTTTTAGTTAATAAATCATGGCGAATTAAGTATATTCGTGAGCAAAAGTTACCCGAAGTGAAACGGAGGGTTTCGCTTGAACTTCAGCTACCCGTCAAGCGCGGCAGTGGTGGTTTTCGGTGTGCATCTTTCCGCTCAGGCAGCTTTTCGGCTTGATACCGAGGACTCGGGACCCGCAATCCGCTCCTGCGTGTATTGTGTCAAGAAGCAGGAAGACCTGCATGCTGTAATTGAGATGATGGAGTCCAGTTGTAAGGTTGAACCATCGGTGTCGTCGTACAGGCGAAGGCATCAAACCACCTAAAGGTGCTGTGGTAAAGAGCCATGGTGCTGAGCGTTTAGGAAAAGTCACACCAAGAGTGTGTACAGGTATGAATAAAGGAGTTGAACGTAAGTGAACCCTTGATGACGGGTCGAGAAGGGGTACAATCTGTCAAAAGCTACGAAGTACACGGCGGAGTTATAAGTTTAGCGGCAACCTGTTTACTGGCTAAACGGCAGGCGTCCTACAGAGGGCAAGAACTTTATTCGGGCTTGGTTACGGAACTTGAGAACCTGCATGTTGATGATGGGCTGTTATATAAGCGATCGGACAAGAAAGCTGACAATCAAAGGGAAATGCACAATAGGTTCACCCTAGAGGCAAAATACCGAAGCATCATGCAGGGGCAGACTAACCCGTAGTAGTGATGAAGTTCCTGTAATGGGAATGGAGCAAAGGGGTTAGCTAATATGAAGTGCAATTTGCCAACTTTAACGAGGATGAGCTTAATATTGTATGACATATTAGAAGAGCCGTGTGATGGGAGACTATCAAGCACGGTTCTGTGAGAGGCTTGGGGTGAAATTCCCCTTGCCTACTCGGTGCTTCCTACGTTATGTGGCAAGATTAAGGACGGCGCAGCGGACAGACAAGATAACCAGCAACAATTCAGTTTGGACACCTTATGACAGTTATTGGGACAGACAAGAAACAAAAATATAAGTGGAGACCAGAAACCACTCAAAAAACGGGGCGACACCGAAAAGCCAAACGAGTAGGAAAATAAAAAACAGTAAAATGAAATTAAAACAAGCAACTCAATTGGCGATTATTGGAGTTTTTTTCCTTTTAATTCCAGGAATCGTTTGGACTCTTTCGAGTTTTGGTGTACTAAGTACTTTTAATACCGCAACTGGAAAAGTATTTTTGTTTACCAAATTATTAGGCATTCTTGGCATCATAGGATATATATTATTGTTGCCATTTTTTATGTCACTTTATAAAAGCCAGAAATAATCATGGAACAAAATAATATTAATGAAATACTTGGAATTGAAGATTCGGAAACTTTAGGGTTGGAGAAATTATTAATTATTGATGAAACCGTCAATTTCTACTCTAAACCTGACACAGATGATACGAACAAAATGACTGTCACAAAGGGTGATGAGTTCTTCATTAAAAAAATAGGAAAACACAATAGCAAAAATTGGATTAAAGTTGCTTTTGATAAAACAACTGATGGATATATTATCGAAGGAGATAAAATTGCCATAATCCTCCCAGTAAAATTAAATCAAAAAGAAGTAACTATTTATCAACAACCTTATTCTAAATCAGAGCAAATTGCAGCTCTTAAAAAGAAGGAAGCATTTAGCTTACTTCACAAAACCTTTGAAATAAACAATAAAGACATAATCTGGGATAAAGTAAAACTCCAAAATGGGCAAATTGGATTTATGAAACCAAATACAAAGGTTGTTCCCATTATTCAGGATGAAATAATAAGAAAAAAATACTGTTTGTATATTGCAATTACTGTTCAGGTTGTTCTTTTTATAAGATTATTATCAATCGCTAGTTCAATCGCTGCTGCTGACGGAATCCCTTTTGATTTAGAATATTTATTGATAATACTTGGTGTTGCAATTTTAGGTTTAATAGGTGTTTATGTTCAATATAGTCTTTATGAGGCTATTTCTACCTTATTCAAATCTAAAAAAGAAAAATATTATTATCCAAGTCTTTTCGCAGTCTACAGAAACAATGTCTTATAAGTATTAAACCTAATTGTCATTTATTTTTAAAGTCTTATAGGAACCAAACCCAGCCCATAATAACGGGTCATAAAACATGCCGGGTTCAGTGGGTTTGCAAGCGTTTCGTCCCGCATCGTGGTTTGGCACGGCGGATACAAACGCGTCACGCAATCCTGCACGTTTCCTACCCGTAACCGTCAGACGCAATTCAAAAAATATTTTTCTAAAGGAGAATAAGTAATGATAGGTCTTTCAAAGGGGAATAAATTTGATTTTTTCTTTATTTAAAGAGGGGGACAATATGGTGTTTTCTCCACTCCGTTCCGAAAACGATTTATATATTAGGGGAAACTTTATATAATGATTACAGCTTTTAATTTGTAATGGAGGTCAATATGATAAAAACAATTTTCATAATAATCACAGCAATCCACGGACTTATTCATACCTTGGGTTTTGTAAAGGCGTTTAATTTTACCAAAGTGGAGCAACTCGTCATTCCGATTTCTCGTCCTTTGGGTGCTCTCTGGCTTCTGTCTGCTATTCTTTTTTTGTTTTCTGCTTTTGCATTTGCTACTTCTAAAAGCTGGTGGGGTTTTGTGGTCATTCCGGCAATTCTCTTGTCGCAAATACTTATCATTTTGTCTTGGTCTGATGCTAGATTCGGCACTATCCCCAATATTATAATTCTTTTGGTTGCGGTAGTAAGTATTGGCTCATTTTTTATTCAAAACCAGTTTGAGTTGGAAGCAAAGGCGGATTTATCCAATAACAATATACAGACAAGCGAACTACTTTCTGAAAACGACATTGCTCATCTTCCAGCACCGGTGCAAAAGTATTTAAGATATACAGGAGCGATTGGTAAAAGCAAACCCCAGAATATATACATTGAATTTGAAGCAGAAATGTATAAAAAACCGGGTGATAAGCCCATGAAAGCTCATTCAATCCAGTATAACTTTTATGGAAATTACTCGCGTTATTTTCTGATGAAGGCGAGTCAGTCCGGTATTCCTTTTAGTGCATTGCATGTCTACAAAAACAATCAGGCGAGCTTTCAGGTGAAGGTGGGGGAATTGTTCAAGATAGTCAATATTAAAGACGAAGAACTTACTAAGGCTGAGACAGTAACCCTATTAAATGATATGTGTATTTTTGCACCCGGAAGTTTGGTTGATAAAAGATTATCATGGAAAGAGATAGATTCAATTTCAGCAAAAGTTACACTTACTAATGGGAAATATGTTGTATCGGCAATGCTCTGCTTTAACGAATTAGGCGAATTGGTAAATTTTGTTTCGGACGACCGTTCTGCTTTACAGGATGATGGTACCCAAAAACAAGTGCGTTGGACAACTCCAGTATCTCACTATAAAGAATTTGAAGAAAGAAGAGTTCCTACGGTTGGAAAAACAATTTGGAATTATCCTGAAGGTGATTTTATGTACGGAGCTTTCAATTTAAAGAGTATAAAATATAATGTTAATGAGAAAAATTTGAAAAATGAAATTCACCCCTAGCCCCTCTTTCATTTTTCAAAACAAAAAAATAAAATTTATAAGAATTGAGGAAAGCCTATCATAATGAGTAAGAACGAAAAATATTTTTTGAACTCAAGCCACGCTGCGCTCTCCTCTTTTCATTCTCCGGGGCGTATATCAGCGGATTTGAAGTTCGCCCCTCAGCTCGGGGCTCACCCAAATTGCTCCCTACGGTCGCAACTTCTCATATCCGCAAACGTTATACACAATTATAAAATCATGACACAATATGACTGACGAAGATGACATTTTACTTTATTTTGGATGTGCAAAAGACATTCGTATGAAGAAGCTTATACAAAATATTAACAGAAAAGGTCATGGTTTATCTAGGTTTAAGCTCCTGTAAGGGAGTAAAATATCTTCAATATTCCTGAGTTTTTCTTCAATTTTATGAATTATTCACGCTAAAAAACTTAAAACAAATGACAAACTATTTATTAAGAGAGATGCTTTCTCTTTTTTATCAGCAAAAAAGGATTTTCTTTTGTTTTTTAATTTCCTTCTCCTTAGCTGGCTTTGCGCAGAAGCCACTTGAGTTGAACAACTGGAAGTTCAAAACTGGTGACAATTTCGAATGGGCAAAACCGGCGTTTAACGATTCATCGTGGAAACCTATCGAAACTGGGAAGCCATGGGAGTCACAGGGTTACAAGGATTATGATGGCTACGCCTGGTACCGGATAAAGTTTTATTTGCCCTCCGGTTTGAAAGATAATCCCCAGTTTAAAGATATAATCAAGTTTGCATTAGGAAAGATCGATGATTGCGATCAAACCTTCCTTAACGGAAAGCTGCTGGGACAAAATGCCAGACTGACTGCTACTGGAAATGACTCCCCTGCGTTTGATATTTCGAAACTGGAATCTGCTAACAATAAAAACCGAAATTATGTTATTTCTATCAATGATCCAAGGCTAAAATGGGATAAAGAAAATATTATAGCTATAAGGGTATATGATGGCAGAGGATACGGAGGAATGTGTAGTGGGCTTATAAACTTAGGCATACCCGATTTGCCGGACTATCTGTTTATTGATTATCCGGCAGGATTGCTGAAAGTGGATACTGATGGCAAGGTTCGTATCACAGTTACCTTAAAAAATAATTCGACAATAAAAGAACTGGAAGGAACATTCAGAGTAAATGCTGAAAATGGCTTTAATCCTAAAAATGTTTCAACACAATCATTCGATGTTAACCTGAAAGACGCTGATGTTCCAGTTAATTTTTGTTTCGATGGGGATAAATCCAAGTGGATTAAGGCAACCTTTACCTTTACAGAAGCAAAAACGGGAAAAACAGTATCATTTGTACGATCAAACATTATCGTGAATGATGCTTACCCAAGAAATTTTGATTCATTATGGAATGCCAAACGCCAAACACGTTTAATATCAAGTGACCCCTCCACATGGCATCCAGCACCCTATAAAGCCGATGTGCCGATTGGCGGAGTAACCCTTGCCGACAGCGGTTTATTTAAACCAGCTATGGAGAGAAATATTGACTATCTGCTTAACTCATTCACAGTAAACCATATGTTATACCCTTTTCTTAGGCGCGCAGGGAAACCTGTGCTTCCGGACGATAGGCCGCAGATTGGATTTTGGGATACAGATTTAAGAGGTTCAAATGCCGGGCGTTTTATGATGGGTGCAGGAAATACTTTACGCTGGATGGAAAACGCCAAGCTGAGGGACAGCCTTAATAAACTTATAGATGGTATTGATGTTTGTCGTGAACCCAATGGTTATATCCTGCCCTATCCTCATGTGATAGACAGTTTGCGGAATGAAGAACCTGGTTATGCCCGTGCATGGTTTACACATGGCCTCATCGAGGCTGGTATTGCCGGGAACAAAAAAGCCTATAGTTTGCTGCGCGGACATGCCGATTATTTCAATCAATGGGATGAACTGCTCCCCAGGCTAATTTATTGGTGGTATAATGGCCATCAGGGGCATATTGCCAGCACGCGTACTTACTTCTCTGCTGTGGGAAAACCGAAAGATTTACTGGTTGCCGAGAAATATTATGTATGCGATTGGTGGATGGATGGACTGAAAGATAGAGATGTAAGGGCTATTTGGCAATATCCGCTTAGTTGTCCACACAATTATTTATTAACTGGCATTGAACCATATCTTGATCATTACCATGCAACAGGCGATGAAAAATTTCTCGATGCCGCATTGGGTGGCTGGGACCTTTTTCATGACAATTGGGAACATGTAGGTGGGAGTACAGCAATTTGTGAGTCACAATATTATCCTCCAAAATCTTATTACATTACATCGAAAGATCATACGGGAGAGACCTGCGGATCTGCATTTTGGATAAAACTTAACCAAAGGTTGCATCAATTGTACCCCGATCAGGAAAAATACATGAATGAAATCGAAAAGTCGATTTACAATGTTATTCTGGCCTGTCAACAGAATGACGGAAAGATTCGGTATCATAATCTGATGGAAGGAAAAAATCCAACGGAGACAAGTTCTAATAACACATGTTGCGAAGCACAAGGTACAAGGATATTGGGTTCGTTGCCGGAGCACATTTATTCCACCGCTGTCGATGGATTGTACGTTAACTTATACGAACCTTCGTCCATTAGTTTGCAATTAGCCGGTACTTCTCTTACAGTATCCATGGAAAGCAAATTTCCTTTTAACCCACATGTGGTAATTAAACTAGCAACTTCAAAGCCAATGAAAATGAAACTCAGGGTTCGAATTCCTACTTGGGCTGCGGACGTAATGGCTGTAAATGTAAACGGAAAGATTTTTGTTACAGGGAAACCAGGTAGTTATGCTGTACTTGACAGGACATGGACCAATGACGATGTAATCAGCTTTGACCTTCCGATTGATATTCGTATTACCCATTACGAGGGATCAGATACTATTACCGGCCATGAGCGGTATGCTGCGGAATATGGCCCGATTTTGCTGGCCGCTGTTGGTGAGCAATTACCCATTAACATAAAACAAGATATGAAACAGTTTAAACAAGGTTTGATACGTAAGTCAGAAAAAACCTTGGATTTTACTGCGAAAGGCGACGATAAAATACTGCTTGTGCCTTATTTCAAGATAAAGGATCTTCAGACATTTACATCGTTTCCGGTAATAGGTAAATAATTTTCATATATGACAATGCTGAAGTAGTCGAAATAAGAGAAGTTCACTATGAATACGTTAAACGAAAGCGGGAAAAGACATATCAGAGATAGAATAACTGCGCATAACATCGCATATAGCAGTCAGTCAGGGCTTTGCAAGCAAAATACTTTTGTGCGTTTAGAACAAACATTTGTTTTTCAAACGAGCTGAATTCCTTGTCTTGCCCGCCGAATATGCGTTTTCGTTGTGGTGCATTTTAAAAAAATCGCGCAGACAGAATTGAAATCACAAAAATATAATTACCTTTGACGTTAGTAACGTAGAATGAAACCATGATTATTTCATTTGGGTCGGAGGAAACAGAAAAAATATGGGATGGGGAGCGAGTAAAAAAAATTCCATTGGAGATTCAACAAGTCGGCAGACGAAAGTTAAGAATTTTGAATAACTCTCAGAATATTGCTGACTTAATGATTCCGCCATCAAACAGACTTGAAAAATTATCAGGAAATTTAAAGGACTTTTATAGTATTCGAATAAATGACCAATGGAGAATCATTTTTAAATGGGATAATAACCAAGCATTTGAAGTAGAGATTGTAGATTATCATTAATACGAATTGATATGGAAAGATTAGCAAACATTCATCCAGGTGAAATTTTGTCGGAAGAATTTTTAAACCCATTAAATATAACGGCGTATCGACTTTCAAAAGAAATTAATATTCCACAAACCAGAATATCGCAAATAATTAAGGGGAAAAGAAGGATTACTGCCGATACGGCATTAAGACTGAGTTGTTATTTTGGTAATTCTGCTAAATTTTGGCTTGGTTTACAAGATGATTATGACATTGAGGCAGAAAAATCGATTAATAATGATCTGTTTACCAGTATAATGAAAAAAAGGAAAAACGCACCTCAACACGCAATATAGCCAAAAAGGGATACTTCAGTTTGGGAAGTTCATCGCCTGCAACAAGAATTTTGTCGGTTGATAGGAAATCTCCCGCAATCCCTTACTGGCCATACCGCCATACCCTATAGCCAATGGCTGGGCGACCGTACAAAAATTACGAGAATAGACAACCTATTTAGTTGCGGTGAAAAAATAAAATTACCGCCGCATATTTGCGGTAATTAATTAATATATTTACCGCATAATAATGTTAGGCAATGGCAAAATACATTTACGAGTACAATAACTGGACAGATTTTTCGTGGCAGGACAAAGCCATAAATGCCTTATTTGGTGAAGTGCGGCTTATGCAAGGTAAAATAATAGGGCAAATGAACGCTTTGGGCTTTTCTGCTAAAGAAGAAGCCACGCTAACTGCCTTAACCTTAGACGTAGTAAAATCATCAGAAATAGAAGGCGAATTACTCAATTATGACCAGGTACGTTCGTCTATTGCAAGGCGTTTGGGCATAAACACCGAAGGACTTGTATCGGGCAGCCGCCACATTGAAGGAGTTGTAGAAATGATGCTGGATGCCACCCAACGATTCACTTTACCTTTAACCGAAAAGCGTTTGTTTGGTTGGCACGCAGCACTTTTCCCCACTGGGTACAGCGGACCTTACTTAATAGAAGTGGGACGGTACCGAACTGGTGAAATGCAAGTTGTTTCTGGCACAATGGGTAAAGAAAAAGTGGATTACGAAGCCGTAAAGCCCGAATTAGTAAAAACGGAAATGGACAAGTTTTTGAATTGGTTCAACAACGAAAACAGCCTTGACCCTGTTTTAAAAGCTGCCATAGCACACTTTTGGTTTATCATTATTCACCCCTTTGATGACGGAAACGGCAGAATTGGCAGAGCCATAACCGATATGTTGCTTGCCTGTGCCGAAGGCAGTGGAGAACGTTTTTACAGTATGTCTGGCCAGATATTAGCCGAGCGTAAAATCTATTACGAAGTATTGCAAAAAGTACAATATAGTTCAGGCGACATTACAGAATGGATAGACTGGTTTTTGAATTGTCTCAAAAATGCGATGCTCTCGACCGAAAACACCACACAGAAAATATTGCGTAAAGCTGAGTTTTGGAAATTACACGAACACACACCCATCAACCAACGGCAACGCTTAATACTTAACAAACTCTTTGACGATTTTGAAGGAAAACTTCAAACGTCAAAATGGGCTAAAATTGTCAAAACCTCTACTGACACTGCTTTACGGGACATAAAAGACTTGGTAGAAAAAGGTATCTTGAAACAATCTTACGAAGGAGGACGAAATGCAAACTACGAATTAGCAGACGTTAAATTAGAATAACCACTGGCTATAATAAGTAAGGCTTCGTGTGGTCGAGGGACAGCCAGCCCCGAACCATCGGGGAGACCTAACATGAAGCCCTGTTGAACGATATCCCCCTCCGACCAGGATCTGCGAAAACCGGTAACTATGGGGATTCAATAATTCATGTGTATTTCAGATCAGAAGACAGCGGATTAATTTTCGGCAGTTAGCTATTTCTTTCTGATTAGAAAAGGTGTTATAAAATGTATTGCAAGTCCGGAATTCCGAAAAAGGCTGTTCAGCTTATCCGGAACCGTAAAAACCACATGGAAGTATGGGACTGGCAACAAATCCTGTTTGCGGTTTTCTACCCATGCTTCACGTTGGGTGTTCTGGCACTTGGTACAATGACGGTTACGGCATGAATTATAACTGATACGGAGATGCCCTCATTGATCGCATTTGTCGTCATGTCCGCCCAATGACGATGTCCGGCAACGCAGCAATGCACTCAGGGTGCCCTTGACATAACTGTCATGTGGTTTCAATACGTTCGTGTCCCATCAACTCCTTGATGGTTACAATATCCATCCCAAACTCAAGCAGATGAGTTGCATAACTGTGACGAAGTGTATGCTGGGAAATGCCTTTCTGGACACATCCAGTTCCTGGTAAAGATTTCTGAAACCCCGTACCTGGTGAATAGCCTGTTCAACAACTGTGAACGACTTTTTTCTTAACTTTGTCTGTGTTTCCATATTTAAATTGATTTGTGGTGAACTAATTTAACATGGTTAACACAAACCGTTAGCAATAAGCATAAAAAAGCTCACGATAATTATTTAATAATATTAAAAACTAAAAAATTCATTTGAGTTCCTTGAAAATAGATGGATGTTTACATTATGCCCCTGATTTACCATTTGTTGAACAGTATTTGGATAAGGATAAATATCAGTTGGCAAAGCTAAATGTTGGGTCTTATGAATTTAAATCAACTCAAATAAAACGATCAATATAATGGGAATAGAAGACCTTGGATATAATAATAATCTTGAAGATTATAGGATTGAGAACAACCTTAAAGGCTTTGAGATTGGAAGAGTCATTGCCGAACATAAAGAAAGATATATAGTAAAAACAGAAAATAGTGAATCTGAAGCCGAGATAACTGGGAATTTGCGCTTTTCAGCAAAAAGTCGTGCAGATTTTCCTGCGGTTGGTGATTGGGTTGCATTGACAACATATGATTCTGAATTTTCGATTATTCATAAAATACTACCACGATTCTCAATTATTTCAAGACAGGCAGTTGGACAATTCGGTGAGATACAAATAATCGCAACGAATATTGATTTTGCGCTATTAGTTCAAGCCGTTGATAGGGATTTTAATATCAATCGACTTGAAAGATACCTGACTATTTGTTATTCATCTAAAGTAAGTCCGATAATTGTGCTTACAAAAACAGATTTGATAAACGAACAAGTAAAAGTAGAAATTATCGAAAGTATAAATCAACGAATAAAAAATACACCGGTTTTTGCAATTAGTAATCAAACACAGAATGGTTATGAAGCTTTAAAACTTATGATTGAGAAGGGTAAGACGTTTTGTTTACTCGGTTCTTCTGGAGTTGGAAAATCTACCTTGTTGAATAATCTCTCTAACAGGAAAATAATGAGAACTGATGCAATAAGCCAAAGTACCAGCAAAGGTAAACATGTTACAAGTCATAGGGAATTAATTGTGTTGGAAAATGGTGGAATACTTATAGATAATCCAGGAATGAGAGAAGTTGGTATTGTTGATACAGCCTATGGATTGGAGATCACATTCGATATGATATTCAATCTTTCTCAAAATTGTAAATTCAAAGATTGTACACATACCAGCGAGATAGGGTGCTCGGTTCTTAAAGCTGTTGAGAAAGGAGAGATAGACAACGGTTCTTATGAAAATTACCTGAAAATAGAGAAAGAGAAAACTCATTTTGAATCATCGGTTGTTGAGAGACGGAAAAAGGATAAGGATTTTGGGAAGATGGTAAAAAACTATAAAAAAGACTTGAGCAAAAATGGTACGAAGCCTTACTTACTATAGCCAATACTAAAAGATACGGTAACAGAAAGTTCATCATTTAAAACAAACTTTATTATGAACATTCAGGACAAAACCAAACAAGAACTCATAAAAGAGTTGCAGAAATTGCAGCTGAAGTATGATACATTAAAAGCATCTCACTTAAAAGAAATCACCGAACGCAAGCGGGCGGAGGAGGCGCTGGGTAATGAGCAGGATCGCATCAGAACCATTCTCGACACTGTTGGGGATCCCATCTTCGTCAAGGACAACGATCATCGCATTATCCTCGCCAATCGCGCCTTCTACGATATATTCGGCATGGATGAAACCGCCGTGATCGGCAAGACTCTTGCAGAAAACGTTCCGGAAAACGAGCGGCAACATTTTCTCGCGGTTGACCGGCAGGTTCTGGATACCGGCGTTCCAGACCTGCGCGAAGAGACGCTGACCGTGGGCAACCTCACGCACAGTATCGTCACAAGAAAGACGCGCCTCATCGAAAAATCCGGGCAAAGGTTCCTGGTGGGGTCCATCCACGATATCACCGAGCGCAAGCTGGCGGGAGAGGCACTGCGTATGAATGAGGAGAAATGCCGGACGCTCATAGAGCAATCGACTGATGGTATTGTAATTTCAGACGAGCATGGAAATATTGCTCTTTGGAATAAGGGCGCGGAATCCATCACAGGGCTCAATGCGTGCGACATAATTGGCTCGCCTTTATGGAAAGTCCAGGCACAGTTGATTCCTGATGAAATAAAAACACCGGAATTATTGGAACAACTCCGGACTGGCATTGAAAATATTATTAAATCAAAAATTGACTGGCAGGGGGAGTCACGGGAACAGACAATAATATGCGCCGATGGAAGACGCAAAACAGTGCAAGACTCTACCTTTATTGTAAAGACCAATAATACTGTGAGAATTGGAACGATTCTCCGCGACATCACCGAGCGCAAGCAGTCCGAAGAAGCAAAAAGGGCAAGCGAGGAGCTGTTCAAACATGTTTTTGAAGATGCCAATGTGGGCAAATCAATCACTACGCCAGGCGGAGAGATTCATGTAAACAAAGCTTTCTGCAATTTATTGGGTTACCAACCCGAAGAACTTCAAAATAAAAACCGAAAAGACATAACACATCCCGACGATATTGAACTTACGCAAAACGAAATGAACAAGCTCATCAATGGAGAAGTTCAACAGGTGAGGTTCAACAAAAGATATCTTCATAAAAATGGCTCAATCATCTGGGCAGACGTTAGTTCATCAACCCTGCGCGGCAAGACGGGCGAACTTAGAAACTTTATAACCACCATTGTTGACATCACCGGGCATAAAAAGGCAGAAAAGGTATTGGAGGAGATTATATCTAAAAATCCTATGTCAATTCAAATTGTTGATAAAAATGGTTATACACTTAGTGTAAATTCTTCACATACCAAGTTGTTTGGCTCAGTCCCGCCACCAGACTTTACGATATTTAACGACTCCCAGCTTGATAAACAGGGATTCAAAGAATTGTTTGAACGTGTTAAAAAAGGTGAAATTGTTCACTTTCCCGATACGTATTTCAACATCCACGATTTCAATCCTGAATTTCCGGATGTTCCTGTCTGGGTAAGGGGAGTTGTATTTCCGTTAATGGATAGCAGTGGCAATCCTGAACGATTTGTTTTAATGCAGGATGACATCACCGAACGAAAAAAGGCGGAAGACGCATTAAAAGAAAGTAATTCAAAGCTTGAGCTTGCCATGCAATCAGCAAACATAGCCTGGTGGGAAATGGATATAACTACTGGTCTTGTTACTTTCGAAAAACGTAAAGCCGAAATGCTGGGTTATGCTCCTGAAAAATTTAATCATTACAAAGATTTCATGGTATTGGTACATCCTGATGACAACGAAAAAGCAATGGATGCAATGCGGAAACACATAGATGGTTCGCTTGAAACATACGAAGTCGAATACAGGATATTGAACAACTCAGGCGAATATAAATGGTTCTATGATATTGGAGAAATTGTTAAAAGAGATTCAACAGGAAAACCGTTGAATGTAACCGGACTTGTGATTGATATCACCGGGCGCAAGCAGGAAGAACTGGAATTAATCACCGCCAAACTTCACGCCGAAGAAAGCGACCGCCTCAAATCAGCCTTCCTTGCCAATATGAGCCACGAAATACGCACGCCAATGAACGGCATTCTTGGTTTTGCCGAACTACTGAAAGAACCCGGTCTTACTGGCGATGAGCAACAAGAGTTCATCAGGATTATCGAAAAAAGTGGTGCCCGTATGCTCAATATCATCAACGACATTGTCAGTATTTCCAAAATAGAATCTGGAATTATTGAAACATTTGCGTATGAAACAAATATTAATGAACAAACCGAATATGTTTACAACCTCCTTAAACTTGATGCTGCCAAGAAAAAACTAACCCTTTCATTTAATAACGCTTTGCCCGATGAAGAATCCATTATTAAAACAGATAATGAAAAATTCATTAGCATTCTTTCAAACCTTGTAAAAAATGCCATTAAATACACCGATCAAGGTTCAATAGAATTTGGATATATTTTAGGAAAGAACAATACGCTTGAATTTTACATAAAAGACACAGGCATCGGGATTCCAAAACACAGACAGGAAGTTGTTTTTGAGCGTTTTATGCAATCTGATATTGTCGATAAAATGGCCAGGCAGGGAGCTGGATTGGGATTAGCAATTTCTAGGGCTTATGTTGCTTTGCTTGGAGGTAAAATTTGGGTAGAAAGCCAGGAAGGCGTTGGCTCAACATTTTATTTCACATTACCATACAATGCCGAACTAATGAAAGAAACTGTTGTTCAGCGATTTGAGACTTCAGATAAAACCGATCAGGTTAGAAATATAAAAATACTGATAGCCGAAGATGACGATGTATCGGAAATGCTGATTGACATAACAGTAAAAATATTTTGCAAAGAAATCTTAAAAGCTAAGACAGGCGTTGAAGCCATTGAAGCGTGCAAAAAGAATTCTGGTATCGATTTGGTTTTAATGGATATCATGATGCCCGAAATGGGAGGACTTGAAGCCACACGGCAAATCCGACAATTCAACAAAGATGTTGTTATAATTGCACAAACTGCTTATGGTTTATCTGGCGACAAAGAAAAAGCAATTGAAGCAGGTTGCAACGACTATATTACAAAGCCCATTAGCAAAGCTGATTTGCTTGCATTAATTCTAAAGTATTTTGGAAAATGAAACAACCAGAAAATGAAAATTAAACGACAGGAAATTACTCCGAATGCCCAACTTTTCATATACCTGTCCATCAGCGGTCATTGTAGCGCGACACAGCGGACAGCAACTACAAGACAAAAATTATCATAACTTTAAATAGATTTACTGTTTACGGGAATATATGCAAACCTAAAAAACACAAAATGACTTTAAACTTGCACCGGGTAGTATTTAGCTCAATAGCAGTCGCTTGTAGTAATTTTAGTTTCGGCCAGCTGAAACAACATCCCAATGTGATTGTAATAATAACTGATGACCAGGGTTATGGAGATTTAGGTATAACCGGAAATCCGCACCTAAAAACGCCCGTGATCGATAAATTTGCCAAAGAGGGCATAAGGTTTTGTAATTTCTTTGTTTCACCAGTATCCGCACCTACACGGTCAAGCCTTATGACAGGTCGTTACAGTTTGAGGACAGGCATAAGGGACACATATAATGGTGGTGCAATAATGGCGTCAAATGAGATAACAATTGCAGAAATGCTGAAAAAGGCCAATTATAAAACCGGCATTTTTGGAAAATGGCATTTAGGCGACAATTATCCAAACAGACCCAAAGATCAGGGATTCGATGAGTCTGTAATACATCTTTCAGGCGGGATGGGACAGGTTGGCGATATAACAACCTATTTTAAAGGGGATAGCAGTTATTTTAATCCGGTACTCTGGCATAACGGTAAAAAGGAGGCTTTCAAAGGTTTTTGTTCTGATATTTTTGCGAGACAAGCAATCAGATTTATTGAAAATAACCAGGACATTCCTTTTTTTTGTTATCTCTCATTTAACGCGCCGCATGTTCCTCTGCAGGTACCGGGTGAGTATTATAAGATGTATAAAGATATTGATCCGTCATCCGGATTTGAAAATGACAAAAGACCATTTCCTGCGATGAGCACGAAAGATAAGGAAGATGCAAGAAAAGTCTATGCGATGGTTACCAATATCGATGATAATGTTGGCAGGCTGCTTCAAAAATTAGAAGAATTAAACATTGCAAAAAATACAATTGTAATTTTCATGTCTGACAATGGCCCGCAGCAAAACCGGTACATTGCGGGATTAAGGGGACTGAAAGGCAGTGTTTGCGAAGGAGGGGTGAGAGTGCCATTCTTTATGAAATACCCCGCGCTATCCGGGGGAAATATTGACATTTCAACATCAGCAGCTCATATTGATGTTCTTCCGACACTTGCATATTTATGTAATGTTGAAATACCAAACGACAGAATTATTGATGGAAAGAATCTCGTTCCCTTAATAAAAAGTGAACCTGTACCCTGGGCAAACAGGACCTTGTTTTTTTACTGGAGCAGACGTTATCCTGAGCTTTATAACAATATGGCACTGCAAAAAGGGAAATATAAATTAATAGGACATACTGATTTTAATTCAAGAATTTCGGAGTTTGAATTGTTCAATCTTGAAATGGATAGCTACGAACTAAAAAATATTGTAAGTGAAAATAAAGAAATGGCAAATAATCTTAAGGCTGAACTTGATTTATTATTCTACGAATTAATAAACTCCGACAATCTCATTAATCCGCCTTTGACTGCTATTGGGAATGAACCTGAGAATCCTTTGTTTCTCAATAGAAACGATGCAGACGGTGAACAGGGAATTTGGGACCAACAGGAAATATATGGTTTCTGGAAAGTCAGTATTCAGGATGGCTATTATAACATCAAATTCAAATTTATTCAACCAGTCAAGGCGAATGGTAAGATGTGCCTCGAAACCGGAACTTATATTAATCAAATGATAAATCAAAAATCTGATACAGATTTAATTGAAATGAAAAATGTATATTTCCCTAAAATGAATTGCAATTTTACGCCTTATTATTTAGTTGGTTCCAAGAGATTGTTCCCTTTCTGGGTTGAGATCGAAAAAATAAAATAGTGCCAGCCTGTATTAAGCGATATCAAAAAAATGCAGACAAATTTTCCCGTCTGCCTTATCGTAAGAATAATGACGAAAACCTAACATGCAATGTTCTGGTATTTAAATTTGTAATTTTGACAAAATATTTTAAATTTCACTGCCGCAAAGGGCAAGATAATGGAATAACTTCGTGTGAAATTGTTTAACTTATTAAATCACACTAATTTGAATAATTATATAATAGTTTTTGGAGTTTTGATGCTGGTTAGTAATCTGAATGCGGTTGGGCAGGACATATCACCAATTCAAACAGACCGGCCTGACCAGACAGAAACGCCATTTACCGTTCCAAAAAATCATTTCCAGATGGAAAATGGTTTTTCATATGAACAAACGGACGATAATACGAGATCATTTACCATTCCTTCCACTTTGTTTAAATACGGTCTCAATGATCATTTCGAAATAGGATTGATTACTGAATTAGCAACCATAAAGTCCTTTACTAAAATAACTGGATTAAGTCCCGTTACTTTTCGTATAAAGGATAAGATTGCCGATGAAAATGGGATTCTTCCAACCACTTCAATTATATGTTACATGACAATTGCAGATCTTGCTTCTGATAATTTAAAGGCAAAATATTTAGCACCTGCATTTAAGTTTACGATGCAACATACACTTTCAAAGAAATTTTCACTTGGGTACAATCTTGGTGTGCAGTGGGATGGTGAATCACCCTATCATGTCTATATTTATACTTTAACAACTGATTATTTCATTTCTGATAAGATTGGTATTTTTGCAGAAGTTTTTGGCTTTGCCACTAAAAATTCAAAAGCAGACAATAGGTTAAACACCGGTCTGATTTTTTTATTAAGGCACAATGTTTCAATAGATATTTCAGGAGGAATTGGCCTCTCTGATAATTCTCCAAAATATTTTTTGGAAACTGGTTTTTCTTTTCGACTAAAGGATTGAATATGAATAATAAAAACTCCGGATCTGCTCAACCAATGTTGCTAAGGCTATGGCCTGGTGTGGTTATAGTAATAATGCAGTGGATAGTCAGGTTTGTTTTGGCTTTTTTTGTGCCTGAAGCAATACCCATTAGTATGTTCGGCGGTTTTCTGCTGGGATTGGCTGTTGCGTTGTGGTGGCTCTTTTTTAGCAGGGCGGTTTGGTCTGAGCGCTGGACCGCTATTATTTTAATGATTCTGGCATTGGCTGCAACATCGCAATTTATTGATAAGTCGATTTCAACCGCGATGATGGGAATGATGTTTGCTTTATATTCAGTCCCAATACTAAGCCTGGCTTTTGTTATATGGGCTGTGGCAAGCCGTCACCTTTCCGGTTCAGCGCGAACTATAACAATGGTAACTACAATTTTGCTCTCATCCGGAATCTGGATATTACTCCGTACGGATGGCATGGATGGCGAAGCCCATCAGGATATTACCTGGAGATGGTCAAAGACACCTGAGGAGCGCTTGATTGAAAATACCGGTGATAAACTGATAACTATGCCATTGGATACTGCAACAATAAAGACGCAAGCCGAATGGCCGGGTTTCCGTGGAGTTAACAGGGATGGGATAATCCATGGTGTCAGGATCAGCACCGATTGGTCTGCCTTGCCTCCGGTGGAAATGTGGCGCCGATCTGTCGGACCGGGTTGCTCCTCCTTTGCAATCCAGGGTTCACTGCTTTTCACCCAGGAACAGCGGGGAGAGTATGAGATGGTAACATGCTATAACCGGAATACTGGGGCGGCAGTTTGGAGACACAGAGATTATGCCCGATTCTGGGATTCACATGCAGGTGCGGGACCCCGTTCGACACCAACATTAAGCAATGGTCATTTATATACTTTGGGTGCGACAGGAATTCTGAACGTCCTTGATGCCCGTTCCGGAACGGTTGTGTGGTCGCGTAATGCAGCAACTGACGCAGCGGTAAAGATACCAGGCTGGGGATATTCAAGTTCTCCCCTGGTGGTTGGAAGTATCGTAATTGTTGCAATTTCAGGCAAACTCATTGCTTATGACATTGATACTGGTACTCAGCTTTGGTCAGGTACCAATGGGGGCGAGAGCTATAGTTCCCCGCAATTATGGACCACTAAAGGAGTCACACAGATTTTATTTATGAACAATGAGGGTATAACCAGCTTCTCACCGCCTGATGGCAAAGAATTATGGAAACTCGCGGTTCCCGGTGTCAAAATTGTTCAGCCGGCCATGATTGATGAAAGTGATATACTTATCAGTTCAGGCGATAGAAAAGGTCTTGAGCGTATTGCGGTCAAAAATGTATCCGGGAAATGGATAACCGAAGAAATCTGGGCATCAAGCAAATTAAGGCCTGACTTTAATGACTTCGTTGTTCACAAAGATCACATCTACGGCTTTGAAGGCCCTTATCTCGCATGCATCGATATAACGAACGGCGATCGTATATGGAAAGGGGGGCACTATGGCGGCCAGCTTATCCTTCTCGCGGATCAGGATTTGCTGCTTGTGCTATCTGAAGAAGGAGAACTGGTGCTTGTTATGGCTACCCCTGAACAATTCAGGGAAATTGCACGTTTCCCTGCAATTAGGGGCAAGACATGGAACCATCCGGCACTGTCTGGAAATATCCTTTTTGTACGCAACAGTCAGGAAATGGCAGCATTCAGGTTGCCACTTTCCGGTAAATGAAGAAAAAGAAGAATGGAGACTGACAATCCGGATTTGACGGATCCGGATTTTCCAAACCAGTTTTTTAATTATCGCAACTTATTCCGTGTAACAGTATTGGCTTTCAGTTACCATGCAGGAAGAAATTAATGTGGGTAATTAGCTATATCTAAATGATGAATTCACAAAACTTTTAATTTTAAGGTCAAAGGCCCGATGATTAATTATCTTATTTTCGCAACAAGTTATGCCCTTGCATGTGTAGTTCAACCTGGGCCTTTTCAGGCATTTCTTTTTTCTCAAAGTCTAACAAATGGCTGGCGGAACACAATTCCTTTGGTTTTTGCGCCTGTTATGAGTGACATACCGATTATAATTTTAGTATTACTGGTATTAACTAATGTGCCCCATGAGGTATTATCTGCAATTCAGTGTCTTGGAGGATTATTTCTACTTTACCTCGCCTTTAAAGGATACAAAACATGGCTTACCTTCAATCAAATTACTGAACCAAATATTTCATATCATCAAAATTTTATCAAAGCTGTCATTGTTAACTTATTAAATCCGGGACCTTACCTCGGGTGGAGTCTGGTTATGGGGCCTTTATTGATAAAAGGCTGGATCGAAAATCCTATAAATGGAATTATTCTGCTGATCGGATTTTATTGTGCTATGATTTTATTTTCTACTGCCATGGTAGTACTTTTTGCCGCTGCCAGAAATCTCGGGCCACGTATTAACCGAATATTAACTGGTATTTCAGCTATTTTTTTGGTATTTTTTGGATTTTTTCAACTTTGGTCGGGAATAAAAATATTTTTGTGACGTGAACAATCAGTGCCCCTTATTTTTTATCTGTTTAGCATTCTAAAATTTATACTGATGAAGAATTTTCTTAATTTCCTGTTTTCCATAGGAACTGCAGGATTTCTGCTGCTGCTTTTTGCCTTTGCCTTAGCATTCGCAACCTTTGTTGAAAATGCTTATGGTGTTGAAGCAGCCCGTTCGCTGGTTTATAATTCCTGGTGGCTCGAACTGATTTTGGTTATTCTGTCAATTAACATGATTGCCAATTTTATCCGGCATAAAATGTATCTGTACCGGAAGCTAACAATGGGAATTTTCCATCTTGCTTTTATTGTGATAATTCTGGGTGCAGGTGTAACACGATATTTCGGGAGTGAAGGGCAAATGCATATTCGCGAAGGGGAAACTAATAATACGATCGTTTCGGCCAGAACAAAATTTAATTTAATTGCTGATTACCTTGGTGAAAGGAAGGGTATCTCAACATCCGCTGACATTTCTTCCCTTTCCGCAAATAGTTTGTCGGATGAAATAAAAATCGGTGGCAAGGTGATTGGAATAAAATCAATAAATTATTTTGTCGATGCCGGGAGAGGATTAGAGGCCGATTCATATGGAGAGCCTATGATTGAGCTGGTCAATTCTCAAAATGGAACTATGCATACTGAATTGCTCCATTCTGGTCAGGTGATCGCCCCAAACGGAATAACGGTCGGATTTAATGCAGACGCTTACATCCGGTTTATTTATAAGGGCGATTCCCTGAAACTCATTTCCCGTGATACCATCAGGACAATGGATATGGGGGGTAAGGATCCGCAATTGATCCTTCCCGGAATTGAGATTGTTTGTGGTGAAAAAATAATCTACCGTACTTTCAATACGGCTTATGTCGTGAAGAGATTCCTGGCGGCGGCACATACTGTCGCAGTTCCCGGAAACGGAACCGCGACAGGTGAGAATGCACTGATTTTGAAGTTGTCCAATAATAAAGAAGAACAGTTAGTTACGGTTTGGAGTTCCCCACAGAATGATTCACAAAAATATTCCGGAATCATAGACGGGGTGAATTATAGTATATGGATTGGTCCGGAGGAGAGTGTGCTTCCTTTCTCTTTGAGATTAAATGATTTTGTTCTTACCCGGTATCCTGGCTCCAACAGTCCTTCATCATATGAAAGTCTGGTTACACTTGCAGACAAAGAAGAGGGATTGAATATGGATTACAAGATATTTATGAATAATGTTTTGAAGCACAGGGGCTATCGCTTTTATCAGTCCTCTTATGATCAGGATGAGAAAGGTACTATTCTTTCTGTAAATAAAGATCTTGCAGGAACCTCGCTCACTTACCTGGGTTATTTCTTACTTTTTCTGGGTATCATTTTATCAATTTTTAATCCAAAGAGCCATTTTTATGATTTGATGAAACGTGCTTCTACCGCTACGACCTTAGTAGTTCTGATTCTGTTATATAGTTGTTTTTCAGCGAGTGCAGCGCAGCCAAAGCCTGTTTCTCCTGCCATTTCCGGAGAGTTTGCAAAAATGTGGGTACAAGGGCACGACGGTAGGATCAAACCTTTAAGTACGCTCGCTTATGAAGTTGTAATGAAGGTATCCCGTTCTGAGAACCTTTCAGGCCAGTCGCCCGAACAGGTAGTCCTTGGAATGGCAGTAAGACCAGGGGAATGGCAGCAGGTAGAGATGATTGCAATATCTGACGATCAGATAGAAGCGAAACTTGGTCGTAACGGGGGCAGAGCCACCTTTAATGATTTCTTCGATCAACAGGGAAACTATAAACTTGCAATTGAAGTGCAGGCGGCATACAATAAGAAACCTGCCGAGCGAAAACTCTTTGACAACAATATTATTAAGGTTGATGAACGGCTTAACGTTGTTTATCAGGTTTATCATTCAGATTTGTTCCGCCTTTTTCCCTCCTCAAATCCCGCTGATCAAACATGGTATTCACCGGTTGGATTGGTACCGGCAAATTTTGGTGCTGACTCTCTGATTGTATCAAATGCTTATCCTAAGCTATTATCCTCAGTAATGGCGGACAATCAGGAATTAAGTTTAAGGGCAATATCTGATATTAAAGCTTATCAGCAAAAATTCGGAGCGATGCTGATTCCAAACGGGACTAAACAATATCTTGAAATATTGTACAACCATATAAATATTTTCAAAGATCTGTCAGGTTGGTACGTTCTCCTTGGTTTTGTTCTGCTCGGATTTTTCTTTTACTCTCTTTTCACTGGTAAAGCTTTAAGGAAAAAAGCTGTCAGTTATATAGTAATCAGTTTGTTTGCAGGTTTTCTTGCCCATACTATTGGCTTGATTGTCAGGGGATATGTTGCTGGTCACATGCCGTGGAGCGACGGATATGAGTCGATGATTTATATTGCCTGGGCGGGAATGTTTGCAGGTTTGATTTTTGCGCGATCCAATCCGATGGTACTTGCTGCCGCAGCGATTTTATCCGGGCTAACCCTTTTTGTTGCACAAATGAGTTGGCTCAACCCTGAAATTACAAATCTGGTACCAGTATTAAAATCTTACTGGCTGACAATTCATGTAGCGATTATCACTGCCAGTTATGGTTTCGTGGGAGTAAGTGCAATTCTGGGACTTATTAATTTGCTGATGGTCGCAATGCAGAATCCGGAAAACCGCAACCGGATAAAAACAACAGTAGCGCAACTCACAACGATCAATGAGGCTGCAATGATCCTTGGACTATACTTTCTGACTATAGGGACTTTCCTTGGCGGGATATGGGCCAACGAATCATGGGGAAGATACTGGGGCTGGGATCCAAAGGAGACATGGTCACTGATAACCATACTCTTATACAGTTTTATTACCCACATGAGGCAGATACCAGGATTCAAAGGGTGGTTTGCATTTAATCTGGCATCAGTAATCGGATTGCTTTCTGTGATAATGACCTATCTTGGGGTAAATTATTACCTGTCAGGATTACATTCGTACGGAAGTGGAGAAGGATTAAGGTTTCCGATTGTAGTAGTAGTGGTTTTTGCTCTGATTGGAATAATTGCTGTCGTGGCAAAAAATAAGAAAGACAGTGTATTTTAAGGTTTCAGGTGGTTTGGGAGACGATTCTGCTTTGACCAAAGACTTTATTCCCGATTACCTGACCTTTGCAAAAACGATTTCATTTCTTCATTTTCCGACAAAAAGGATCTTCAGATATAGAATTTGCAAATCCATGATTCAGTAAAATCCAGTAACTTTGTTTAAACAGGAATTCTCAATAAGATACCATCTGGTTATGTTTATTGCCTTACTTTAACAGCTGAGGAATGGATTGATTTCAAGAAATTTACGAGCAAAACGTTAATTGTGGCGATCAGGGAGATACCGGAAAGAAGAAGAGATTGGATGTTAAATTTGTTCTGGTATTCAGGAAAGAATTATTTTTATAGTTCGGCAAGGGATTATGCCGGAGAAATATGATTGATATTGAATTTGCCTGATATAAGATGGATTGCAAATCCAAAATCTGAATGTGAATAATTCAGCCAAATCACGGTCAATCACAATACTTCAAGTGATAGCTTAACTCAGAGTGAAACTATCTCTTAACCTAACTGGAAGAGCTGGGTGCAGATTTTCAGAAATATCCTGAAGAGCGTAACTACAAACCCAAAACCACCAATCCGCTAAAAAATTATTCTGCAAATGGGAATTGCAATTTCCCGGCCGATTACCCCCGGATGGCAGATCCGGGGGAGCGGGGTGGGATATTTTTGAATACCTGTTTCAGTATTACCTTACCTACTAAACAAAAAGCTGAGTTACAAACTCAAAACAATTTACCCTTCCCGATAGCGGGACAAGCAGTTGCAAATGAGTGGTAAGTAGATTATCTGATGAAAAATATTATGAAGGAACAGAACTTTATATTACAGATATTTAATTACATAGCCTCTATTCATTGGATTTTATCCAAAATTACTCCATTTAATCATTGGATTATGTCCAAAATAACTTATTTTTATCCTTGGATTTTAGCCAAAATAAATGAAACGTGATATTTACAAAGCCCTTTCTGACTGGAAAAATTCTTCTGACCGAAAGCCACTACTTATCAGGGGTGCCAGGCAAACTGGTAAAACATTTATTGTTAACAAATTCGGTATCCGGAAATTTGACAATATGATTACCTTAAACTTTGAAAGGAATCCCGAGTATAAAGAGATCTTCAAAACATATATTCCTGTCGAGATCATTGAAAAAATAAACCTGTATACAACAAAAAAGGTTATCCAGGGTAGAACTCTGCTATTCCTTGATGAGATACAGGAATGCCCGGAATCCATTATTTCGCTTCGATATTTTTTTGAAGAAATGCCCGGATTGCATATAATAGGTGCAGGTTCGCTTCTTGAATTTGCATTTTCTTCCGAAAAATTCAGGATGCCTGTGGGAAGGGTACAGTACCTGCATCTTTATCCTCTTTGCTTCGGAGAGTTTCTCGATGCACTTGAAGAGACTGAATTAAGGAAGTTTATCCTTGAAACAAATAATTTGGTAAACATGCCGGACTCCCTTCATTCAAAATTAAATGAATATTTGAGAAAGTACTTCATCATTGGAGGCATGCCAGCTGTTGTAAAAGAATATGCCGTATCACGTGACATACTTAAATGCCAAAGGGTACAACGCTCAATTATTGATACATGCATTGATGATTTCGCTAAATATTCAAAGGTAACAAAACATGAATACCTCCGGAAAGTTTTCAAAGCTGTTCCCGCGATGGTAGGTCAGAAATTTATTTATGCTCAGGTAGATCGGACCATTAAATCAAGAGAGCTCAAAGAAGCAATTGAATTACTTGAAACGGCAGGTGTTATTACACGGGTCAGGCAAACAAGCGGTTCAGGTCTGCCCATGGCTTCCGGCATTCATGAATCTATTTTCAAGATGTTGTTTCTTGATGTCGGACTTTTGCATGCTATCAGCGGCATTTATTCGGAAACAGCAAGGGGTGAAGATTTTACAGCCATTTTCCGGGGTGCTGTTGCAGAACAGTTTGCCGGACAGGAACTTATTGCCTGCCAATCGCCCTATACCAAAGCAGAACTTTATTATTGGGGAAGAAAAGCAAAGAACAGCACTGCCGAAGTAGATTATTTAATTGAAAAAAATGGTTGCATTATTCCGGTAGAAATAAAATCGGGTCATGAAGGAAGAATTAAAAGCATGCATATTTTTATAGAAAAATATAAAAGTGAAACCGCATTAAAGATTTCTCAGGCACCTTTTAAAAAAGGTAATCCTATTATCTCTCTTCCTTTATATGCCATTGAAAGTTTTTGGAAATGAGGTTCAAACTTAACACAACATACAACTTACCACTTTCCGATAGCGCTACAATAAGTTGCAAATGAGGCATAGGGGCTAATCTCCCCAAAATGATTTTGAAAATGGGAGTTGCAAATTCCCGGCCGATTACCCCCGGATGGCAGATTCTATACAACTGTTCATAAATATCAGATTATCAATAGCTAAAGTTTATATCTTCAATTTTTAAATTATACGACTTTACTATTTTTTCAACTTCCTTTAGTTTCTTTATTCGCTCGGCTTGCTCGTTCACTTCTCTTACTTTTGTGATTAATAGTATTCTATAAGGGGTCGTAGTGCCTCCATTGTTTAAATCATAATAGCCCCTCCGTTTAAAGGGCTATTTACACTTCTAGCCAGAATCCGGGTAGAGATAGGAACATCAATATGCAAGCGGCTTTCGCTAAAGACAGCTTAAAAGTAGCACCTTTAACATAGATTTACGATTAGACTATGCAGAAACCAGTTGTTCTAAAGTTTTTAATAAGATTTAGTGCTTATAGGGAGAAACCGGGGGAGCGGGTACAAATTAAATTTTGGAATTATTGAGGTTGATTTTCAATCTGTAACGTCTCTTTAGCTACTTAGTAAGAAAGCAGGCATATCCCGTAGTTCAGGATATCAGGTGGGCAAGGTTTTAAGCATTATCGAAAATTTCACGGCAATTATCAATATATAACCTAAATAATCACGTAAAATATTAAGATATAACCGAAATATTTGCGTTATTCAAAATTTATTTCTTATTTTTACAGATGTATAAAACGTGACTGATATGATCATAAGGACTTCAGAAGAACTAATCCTGAAAACATTAATGGAGCATAAAAAGCTAATTATTCTCTTTGGTGCCAGGCAAGTCGGGAAAACCACTTTATCAAATAAGCTTTTATCTGGATTTAACGGTAAAAAATTATTGGTTAACGGGGATGAAACAAAATATATTGAAATCTTTTCTTCACGCGATTTTTCGAAAATGAAACTCCTCCTTGATGGTTATGACCTGCTCTTTATTGATGAGGCACAAAGGATTCCTGAAATTGGCATAAATCTAAAGATTATTACCGACAATATGCCTGATCTGAAGATAATGGTTACCGGTTCTTCATCCTTCGATTTGGCCAATAAGGTAAAAGAACCCCTTACCGGGCGTTCGTCAACGTTTCGTTTGTACCCGTTTTCAATTCAGGAGCTACGCCAGAATATGAGTATTTTCGAGATTCAGCACCGATTGGAAGAGTTTTTGTTATATGGACTTTACCCTGACATAACTAAATATTCCGGTTCAAGGGATAAGGAAAAATATTTGCTTGAGCTTAGCAGTGCTTATCTTTATAAAGATGTGCTGGAATTGTCAAGTATCCGCAATTCAGCAAAAATCCATAAATTGCTCAGGATGATAGCTTTTCAGATTGGATCCGAAGTATCTCTGAATGAAATTGCAAAAAGCGTGGGGATGAGTCAGGAAACCGTTGACAACTATATTGATCTGCTTGAAAAGGCATTTGTTTTATTTCGGCTGGGAGGATTCAGCAGAAATTTGAGAAAAGAGGTAAGCAAAAGGGACAAAATCTTTTTCTGGGATCTTGGTGTCCGCAATAGCCTTATTCAGAATTTCTCACCCTTAAGTCTCCGCACAGATACGGGGGCTTTATGGGAGAACTTTGTTGTTGCCGAGAGGTTAAAATATTTGAATAATAATGGTATAACTGCTTCATCTTATTTTTGGAGGACCTATACAGGAGCTGAAATTGATTATATTGAAGAACAAAATGGTATTCTGTATGGATATGAAATAAAATACTCTAAAGCGCGAAAAAAGGCTCCCCAGGCCTGGATCAATAACTATGGGCAAAACTTCAGGTACATAACCCGTGAAAATTTCTGGGAGTTTATCCTCTAATTTTCTTAATTGCAATTTGTCATAACAAAATTGGCGGATACAACGACCATAGATATGAGATATTAACCTCATATGAAAATGGTTATAAAAGGAAAGAAATTACAAAATCCCAGTCTGTTAACCCCGGATGGGATATTAGGGGGAGCATGGTAAAGTGGGGGGAATTTTTTCTCTCTCTGTTTTAAATCCATACATTCTAATTCTTCAGGCATCCGATAGGAACTACCAAAACACCATCCTTACGACGATAAGCATATTGACCTCCGGTTAATACCATTAAGAAAGAAGCTTGTCCCATTTTATCTTCATCAATTTTTGCTTTTAGAGCCAATAAATTTTGAGCAGCTTCTTCAATCTGGTTATTCCCTAATTTTACTTCTATCGCTGCCCAGCGACCATCTCTTAGTAGAACAATCAAATCGGATTCTAATCCACTCTTATCGCGGTAATGAAATACATCACCATCTATAACTTGCGCATAAACACGAATATCTCTTGTGCATAAAGATTCAAACAGGAACCCGAAGATTGTAACGCTATTCGTAATTCCTGATCGCACAAGCGTAATAAATAAGTCCTTTCACTCATAATCTATGTGGTACTAATTCTATTCAAATATAGAAGAAGTTCTTTACATTTCTATTTCGGCTTCCTTATTTGGCAGAATATTACTTCCTTATTTGGCAACGTTTTACTTCCTGATTTGGCGACACGTCGTTTTGTGGGATATGGGCTGGGGCTATCATGTATCCGCCATTTTTCCCTAAAACACTGATTGCATTTTGGCTGTTGAATCCACCTGATAGCATCAAAACTCCATGTTCCGTAAAAACCATTGGTTAATATCTTAATCCCATCCGATCAGAATTGGAGGTCGCAAATTGCGGCCTCCAAAATGCAAACTCTTCCTTTGTCAATTCAAACATAAAATCTACCGGAAACCTAAACAATTTACGTTTAACTGCCTCTTTTAACCTTTTGGTTTCTGCTTGTATAGGATTGCAAATTCTTGGTTAAATGGCGAATTTTGAGCTTCACCGTGTACTTCAAGTGATAGCTTCACTCAGAGTGAAACTATCACTTAACCTAACTGGAAGAGCTGGGTGCAGATTTTCAGAAATATCCTGAAGAGCGTAACTACAAACCCAAAACCACCAATCCGCTAAAAAATGATTCAGCAAATGGGAATTGCAAATTCCCGGCCGATTACCCACGGATGGCAGATCCCGGGGAACAGGAGTAACGTATTATCTTTTTATATCTTGATAAATATGTATTTAAATCGCATTTATATCCTGAATTAAATGTAACTTTGCGTCATAAACTGTCATTTGTGATATGAAAAGAGATAAATTAGAAGAGTTACAAAACTGGAAGGAAAGCAAATTCAGAAAACCTTTAGTGGTCAGGGGTGCCCGGCAGACCGGGAAAACATGGTTATTAAAAGAATTTGGCCGGAGTTCTTTCAGGAATTTGGTTTACATAAACTTTGAAGAGACCCCAAACCTACAGTCTTTGTTTAAAAACGACTTTGATATCCTTCGGATCATTACAACGCTGCAAATCTATTCACAGACTATAATTACACCCGAAGACACATTGATAGTCTTTGATGAAATTCAGTCTGCTGAAAAAGGTATTAACTCGCTCAAATATTTTTACGAGAATGCTCCGCAATATTTTATTGTAGCAGCAGGATCATTGCTAGGCATGGGGCTCCATAGCAATTCCTCCTTCCCGGTTGGGAAAGTGGACTTCCTTGACTTGCGTCCAATGTCGTTTTCAGAGTTTTTGTGCGCACTAAACGAAGATGGATTAGCTGAAATCATTAAAAAGAGAGAATGGGATGTTATTTCCGTTTTTCACAACAAACTTACCGAGTACCTGCGATATTATTTTTATGTTGGTGGCATGCCTGAAGTGGTAAGCAGATTTGCCGAAACACGTGAATGGGAGCTGGTACGACAAACTCAATACCAGATTTTGCACTCATACGAGGGCGATTTTTCAAAACATGCCCCAACAGAAATAGTTCCCCGTATCCGGATGGTTTGGCAAAGCATTCCGGCACAGTTAGCTAAAGAAAACAAGAAGTTTATATTTGGCGTGTTACGGGAAGGGGCAAGGGCAAAAGACTTTGAATTGGCTATCCAATGGCTGGTTGACTGCGGTTTGCTTTTGAAAAGCCATCGGGTATCAAAACCACATATGCCACTTATTGCATACCAGGATTTATCTGTATTTAAACTCTTTCTGAATGATGTTGGATTACTGGGGGCAATGGCAGGCCTCAATGTCCGTACCATAATAGAAGGTGATGCCATATTTACCGAGTTCAAAGGTGCTTTGGCCGAACAGTATGTGATGCAACAATTACTAACAGGAAATGACAGATACATTGGATATTGGACAAATGAAAGAAGTACTTCAGAGGTTGATTTTGTCATTCAGGATAAAGGTGAGGTTATCCCGATTGAAGTAAAATCCGGAGAGAATCTTCGATCTAAAAGTTTCAGGCTCTTTTGTGAAAAATTTAAGTCAGAAGGAGCCATCAGAACATCATTGGCACCGTATAAAAAAGAGGTATGGCTGATAAATGTTCCTTTGTACGGAATAATGTGAGGATATTATCTTCACCTTTAATAAAGATATTGAATAGGCTATTTCTTGAATTTCCTGATACAAAAACCCTTGACTTTTTCATTTATGGGGAAGTTAAATCAGACAATCTTCTTTTTAAAAACAGCCATAAAAATGATTTTCGAAATCGGAATTGCAAATTCCCGGCCGATTACCCCAGGATGGCAGATCCGGGGGAGCGGGTGACTATTGGTATTTCAGCCAAGCAGTTGCTTTACAATCTTTATCTGCAACAAAACGAATCCATCTTGACTGAAAATTGTCTGGAAAAATAAGGTTGAATGTTTCGCCTGGATTTACTTTTACTTCCTGAAAAGTCATCCATGGACCGTGACCGATTGGTTCAACCTGAATATTAAAGGAAACCGTTTCCTTTAATTTATGAGACAAGGACAAACTGCGCTGATCATAGAAACCAATCAGATAAGGATCTGAGGCTTGATTTGCTTTCACATCAGAATTATTCCAGGGACCGCCTTCGCCTACAGGCTTTCCAATTTTCCATAAATCATCAATGACCCCGGCCCACACTGACACTTTCCCATCGGCAGATGAGACAATGTGCGGATTACCTTTTGCCGCCTTTGGATCGGTCCCCGTCAGGATGAGCATTCCCCGGTAGGATGTATAATCGAATATCCGGTAATTGTGAGAGGCAATGGGGCGTATTTTGGCATATCCATCAGCGTTTTCAGCGGGTAGTTCATAAAAAGTACCTGAACAGCTGAGCAGGTCGCGCTCTGTTACTACTTCACGGCAAATTCGCATCAGTATATTACCTGTCAGGTTGGTCAGTTTTGGATTGCCTTTTGGCAATCTCCAGCGGCGTTTTATCCGATTCATTTGCTTTAAATCCAATACGTTTGCGGGGTGTTAGATTTTCCTTTTCAGTGATCAGTTCATCAAGGTAACTGAAAACCAGTTCAATGTTCTTGTCCTGATTTTGAAGTTTTTTCTTTATTTCTTCAATTTCCTGTTTCATTTCCAGAGTATCGGTCAACACCTGTCTTATTCGGACAAAAATCTCGATAATTTTTATACTCATTTGTACAGCGGTATTGCTCTTCAGAACATTTGCCAATTGTAATACCCCATATTCAGAAAAAGCAAAAGGCAACGATCCTCCAAGATGTTTTTTCGATGGTATCGCATTTTGCGTTACCATGATTTCTACTTCTGCTTCCGTAAGCTGGAACATAAAATGCTCTGGAAATTTGTCAGGGTTTCTTTTAACCTGTTCTCTCAACCTTATGGCTTTAACAGAGAATAATTCAGCCAAATCACGGTCAATCATTACTTTTAGGCCTCTGATCAGGTAAATCTTATCCATGATTCGTTCATCAGGGATCAAAATGGCGGTATTTTCAACTGACATGGTCTGCGTATTAATTGTATAGCAAAGTGAAGTGCGAAATCAATTTTATCTAAGTTACAAAATTTCAGGCAAATATTCGAACAAACGGCAAAATATTTTGCTGAGATCGCAACAATTAAAAGGTGTTTCAGGAGGTGTGTATAGGATTGCAAATTCTTGGTTAAATGGCGAATTATGAAGCTTCACCAGGGACTTCAAGTGATAGCTTCACTTAAAGTGAAAGTATCACTAAACCTAACAGGAAGAGCCGTATGCAGATTATCAGGAATATCCTGAAGAGCGGAGTTACAAACCTGAAATAGCAAATCCTTTAAAAATGATTTTGGAAAAGGAATTACAAATTCCCGGTCTGTAACCCAGGATGACATATCCTGGGGAGCGGGGTTGCCAGCTTTTAGTGCATATCCCGAAGAGCAGGGAGGAATACCCTATTTGCTTATGAAGAAGCAGAGTTACAAACTCAACACAACTTACCACTCGTTGCAAACGAGTGGCAGAGGGGTTGAAAATCGAGCCAGAGTTGTTTACCTGCTGCTGCTTCAGGCAAAACAAATGTCGTTTGATATTGCCAGTATTGTTCGGCAACCCATTGTGCCTTGAGTGAATTGAAACCAAAATTCATATCGTCAATAATTCCTTTTTGCTCCAGGGCCTTGTGCAGCTCCATAGGTACCGGAACATCAATGTAGCGGCCCGGGTCATTGCTGCTATTGACTACTTTGAACTCTTCAATATTCACACTTCCATGGCCACCGCACGACCAATTGACCTGCCAGGTACCTCCTAAATCAATCGAACTGGTGCTTTGAGCGGATAAACAATTATTGATTATTAAACCAATAAGGGTTAACTTTAGGGAACTTATTGCTTTCATATTTTATTTTTTGTTAGTATATTTCGGGCTATAAATTTGTTTACCAATTGATTGTGGTGTCGCCAGCCACCTTCCATGGCAGACAGGTCATATCCAACCATTGTATCAATAGCATTTGGATAGGTACTTTTTTCTTAATCACCCAAAGAGAGGATGCACTTTTTGAATCCAATGTGTCGAAGAGCCCCCCTGAGAAGAACCCGCTATCAGCCAGAAAAAACACTTTTGCTATATTTTTTGGTAAGCTAGCTTTGACTTCTTTAAGAAAATCAACAATCCCATTGGCAGTATAAGCTGACCCTGTTCTGAACCATATATGATAAAGAAGTTTCATATCACTTGCAAAAACCAGGAGTTGATGGTAGCTTTTTGCCCCTTTTTTTGATGTGTCAAATCCTTTTGCTGCCCCTTCCTGGTTGCCACAGACTGATTTAACGGTTGAATCAGCATCCAGTGTGATACTTTCAAGTCTGCTTTCATACAACCATTGGGCGTTTTTTGATAACAACAACATTTGAAGTTTGGGTGCGCCATTTTGTCCCAGGGTTTTCAAGGTTGCAGATATAGCGTTCCCGTTGATTGCCTTATTCAATTTCAGTAATGATTTTACGATGTTTTGACGGTTCATATATTTCGCAACTGTATTGAGTGGATACTCCGGTATTTCAGCTGCTCTTCGACTGTGAAGAATTTTGAAAATTCTTTATAGATGTTCTCGTAAACTAACCGGAAAAATTCCGAATCGATTTTAGATAATCGAGTCGATATTGAGATATGGGATATTTTCATTCCTACAAAATAGCAAAGCATTGCTTTGAAAAAATCAGTCTTGAAAAAATCTTCAAGGGTTCTTTGACTGGTCCTATCCGTAGTCAGGATGCCATATAACAGCAAATTAAATACGCGTTCCCAGTAAAGTACTTTGGCACAGTAATCTACCTTTGTGTCCTTGGACAAGGTGCTAAATAGGTCATCAGGAATCAAACCCATTACTTTTTGAACATTAATTTTTTGACCCGTATACATTTAATTCAATGATTTTGATATAAATGTACATTAAAATTAGAAACAAATGCAAGCTACAATATATTAGTTATCAACATATTGATATTAATATCTAATATATAATATTAATTATAAAAATTATACGATTTTACTGTTAAAAATCTTTCGACCACCCCTGATTGCAAATCCGCACAAGCCCTGTAAGCACTATACTGTTTGCCAATTTTTTTAATTCTGCACCGTTTCAGATTCTTCCCTGACAGGCCTGTTACGGAACCACATTGCCAAAACCGAACCGGTTATTCCCTGTATAGGACTGAACACCGCAGCAGGAATGGCAAAGCCAGTGCCAATCTTGGTTAAATCTGTTGTATTGATTCCTGGATGATTAGTTTGCCGGGAAGTTTGCTCCATCACTTGCAGTTTTACTGCCATTGCAGATGCCAAACCGCCATTTTGCATTCCAACTTCAATTGATAAAGCCCGACAATCCTGTTCCTTCATATGAATGAATCGGCAAAACCAATAACCGAATAAATATCCGAAGCAGTTATGCAACAACATTGCCGGAACCATAAGAAGTCCCCATTTACTTAACAATGTATCATATCCATTAGCAATAATTATTATAGTAATTATGACCAACCCAACTTGAGATATCAACGATAGTATTCTCGATAATATTATTCTATTCCCCTTTATATACTGCTTTAACAAAAGACCTGCAAGAGAGGGAAGGATAAAGAAAATCAGTAAATCCCCAAAAAATGATATTATCGCTACTTTGAAAAGCGTGTGTAAAATTATAGATACAATTAAGTTTTTTAATATAATAATAATAAAGAACACACACAATTGCCAATAAATACTTTTCCGTTTTGCTCCATCAAAACAGAAATTATTAAAACTCAATCCGGCAATAATCGGGAATAATACCATTTTTACAATCTCCATCATCATCTCTATAACATCAACATGAACCAGTTGCCCTGCAATAAATTTTAAAAGAAAAGGTGTCAGGAAAGGAGAAAGCATGGTAGAAAATGCTGTCACAGTGATGGCCAAGGCGAGATTCCCTTTCCCCAGGAACACTATGACATTTGAAGCCATTCCGCTTGGTGTACAAGCTAACAAGATGATCCCTACTACAATTTCTGGCGGAAACCCAAATAGTTTAGCTATAGAGTACCCAATACAAGGCATCATTGAATAGTGACATAAAAGTCCAACAAAAACGCCTTGCGGCATTTTTAAAACCCCGGAAAAATCCCTAAGACTCATTTGTGAGCCCATTCCGAACATTATTATCTGTAGTAAAGGAGGGATCAATCGAGAGAGCCTGAAATCGCCATAACTTTGGAAAGTATGTGGATATGAAAGTGCTATTGCTATAGCGGTAAACATCCACATAGTAAATATAAGACCACTTACATTTGGATATCCTCTCATGGCAATGCAGGTAATAATAAACCCAGAAATGAGCAGTGGAGATGCTACTGTTAATTTATTGAATACAAAAGAGATAGTGGAACATAAAACTAATATGAATGCCAATAAAAACAATCTGTGATATTTATGTTTAATGACTGACATAATTATAGGTTCTTAATCTTGGCTATAATTGATTGATATCCATTGCGTAGTATTCCAAGGTCGGAATCAATAGCCAGACAGCTATATCCAAGTTTAGTATATTCAGGAATATCCCTGATATTTTTTACCAGTATACCTGCTTGTTTCTGACATTTGTTTGCAGCATCGGCAACAATTTTTATTGCTTCTTTAAACTCCAGGGTTGCTCCATTACGTGCAGAAAGGTCGAGTTTCAAATCAGAAGGTCCAATAAACAATACATCTACACCGTTAACCTGGGCTATTGCTTCAGCATTCAATACCCCCTCGTAATCCTCAATCTGTACCACCAGAAGTGGTGGATTGATGCTTTCGATGTCTGTAGGTGTCTTTAATCCATATTTAAAAGAACGTACCTGGCCTGAATAGCCCCGGTTTCCGTAAGGAGGATACCTCATTGCATCTACACAAGCCATAGCCTGTTCCGAAGAAGAAACATGGGGCATCATAATGCCTGAAGCACCCCAATCCAAAACACGGGCAATAAAGGCTGGATTGAGTGATGGAACTCTTACAATCTGCTTTATTTCACTCCTCCTTACTGCCTGCATATTACCCATAAGGGAATTTTCTGTCAGATAACCATGTTCCATATCAAACAACAACCAGTCGAACGGATAATTGGCTACCAGTTCGGTGATAATTGGGGAGCCAATCGTTATCCATGTCCCCTGACCCAATAATTTTGTCTTTTTAGCTTCACTCATAAATCTGTAATTTTTGCATTTCCTGTTAATCCGGAATAAGCGAGTTGAATACGTTCACTAGTAGTTGTTTCAAGGGACTTCCCATTCGATCCGGTTCCGATCAAAAAAAAATCATCTTTTCTGTTAAAATAGCCTGCCCCAACCCTGATAACTGCCTTGACTATCATATTTCGCAATAAGTGGAGCCAAAAAATGGGTTTCAAAATGCCCCGGCAATTTCCTGACTTTTTGGTACCCATTCAATACTGACTCCATGAATTCCCAGTTATGAAAACAGGCTAATAGGGAAAGGTCGTCGGTTGGGTCCCCTGAAATGGAATCGTCCCAATCAATGAATGCCTTAATCTCTTCAGAATTGCCTAATATATTCCAAAGAGCCAGATCTTTATGAACCAAACACCCTTGTTTTATCTGCAGATATTGCAAATGCTCTTTTACAATGTTCTTCAAATGATTCTTTTCTTCTTCCATGAGAAACTTCCGATCTGCCAGAAAGTCCAGATGAAGCTCCCAGTTTAGCAGGAAATAATCCTGGTACCTGGCATGAAGCCCTTTCAACCGGTTTTCCGTCTCTAAACAGGCCGGATCAAACGGACCAAAACCACCTGGCTTAATAGCCTGCCAGCGGGCAATGTATTCTCCGATTTGTTCACCCACCATGAGCAGGTTCAATTCCCCTTTCTTATATATCGAATTTAAATCCGGGAAATCAATGAATTCCATGATCTGGTATGTAAAAGGCACCGAAATACGGCTAACATCCACTTCAAATATTCTCGGGATGCTTACCCCATTCGCCCGGACTTCATCCATGACCTTGGACTCGACCCCCATGTAATTGTCACCTTCAGGACCATCTTCTATCCGGAGGAAAAAAGTATCCTTTTTGTAAAATACCAGATAGGTAATGTGGTTACCTTGTCCTCCGGCAGGGTGGAAAGTGAACTCATTGTGCCCAAAATATCGGGATAAAAGAGAGATCAGCAGGTCGTCTGAAACTGTCGTCTCAATTTTAGAAGGGTTTTCCTGTAAAGCATAAAATGCATTTTGACGGTCGCATTTCCAGTAATATATACTTTGTCTATTATTTTTTATCATTATTTAATGAAACAAACTAAAACATCCACCTTGAAATATTCGGGTTGGAATGAATGTTGTATATAAAAATAAACTATTAAATTACAGCAAATCAAGTGTATGAAGAAAATTCATGAAAGGCTTCATACATAGCCAGAATATTTTCTACCGGGACATCTGGCTGGATGTTATGCACCTGTGAGAAAATATACCCACCACCTGGTTTAAATACCTGTAATGATGCCTTAACGAACTGTTTTACTTCTTCGGGACGGGCATGACAAAGCACATGCTGGGTATCAACACCACCGCCCCAGAAAACTAAGTGTTTGCCAAATTCTCGCTTTAGTTCTGTAGGATCCATACCATCACAAGTAGTCTGTACCGGGTTAATTGCATCAATCCCTATTTCAATAAAGTCAGGTAAAATATCACGTATTGCGCCACAAGAGTGCATTACCACTTTACAATCAGACATTTCTTTAATGGCTTTGACCAATTTAGCATGATATGGTTTGACCTTATTTCTATACATTTCCGGTGATATGAGCAGACCATTCTGGGAGCCCAGGTCATCGCCTATACGGACAATGTCAATATGTTTACCAAATCGGCTAAGGATATGATCAAACACGCTTATCTGGTGTTGAGTAACCTTACTTAGTAACGCGTCTGCAATAGGCGATTCCTCGATAAGATCGATAAAAAACTGCTCCAGTCCACGAAGCCAGGAGCTGATACCAAAGATTGAATCCCGTGATCCTTCCAGGGTTAAGGCATACTCATCGCCATAGATTTTAATCCGTTCAGCAAATCCTGCAAACCGATGTTCGGATTTAGGGTCGGAGAATTTATGTCGTTCTATTGCATCAAGATTGGCCTCAGCTAATGGATAATGTGCAAAGTCATAATAATTTCCATCAGGAGACATACGATACTCTATCCCATATTCATCACGATAGCATCCATTTGAGCAAGGAGCCCACTGGTTACCATCTTGTGCATACAATACGCGAAAATCAGCATCGAAATTTCGAAGTATTCGTTCATCAACAATAGCCGATTGCATGTTGAATGATCCTATAACCGGATTTCCATGCCGAAACCCAAGCACTGTTTTAAGTTTTTCTTCTGCCTTAATGTGTAGGGAAGTAACATTTAGTCCACCGATGTCAAGAGGAACGCGATCTGCTTCTAGGAATGCGAATGATCTCATTACCCGTTCTTTATGTTTCATAATCCAGTTTATTTTGGTTTAGTAAATTTTTGTTTTTGCAGATTGGTTTTTCGTCATTATAATTTTTTATTCCTTCGTCTTGTAAGCCGCTTTAATATTTGTGTCGATTAATCCATTATAGCCAGAACCACCCGCTCCTAAATAACCGGAACTTGCCCCGTTTTTAGAGGAACTTAACCAGAACGAGTACAATTTCCCATTTCTAAGGTGGAAACGAAACTTTACATTTTTACCTTTTAAAGAGGAAAGGTTTTCTGCACCATTCCATTTAACCTCCAGTAATGTTTTATCCTGATTAATTGGTTGGCAATTATTTGCAGAAAAAGAATCTATGACCCTATCGGATTCATCCAAAACCTCTATACGCAATTCTCCTTGCGGACAATCAACATTTACAAAAATATACTCTCCAGTAAATTTAACCAACCGCGTTGTAAGAGTGCCTTTTTCGTGTCCTGCATCCATTGAGGCAAAACCATCTCTACGCAGGAAGGCTAAGCCAATACTTGCACCATTGTACATTCCATGACTACCGTCAGCAGCTATACCGGAAAATGCAGTATAGGGAAAAATAAGCTTATCCTGGTCAATGACAAAAACACCTGCAGTGCTATGAAGATAGGCCCGGTCCCACGCTCCTTCTGTTCGTGATCCAACAATAAAACCCTGACGATCCGGTCGCGACCAGTGAAATCCGTCGCGACTAAATCCTAGTTCAAGATCGGTTAATTTTGGAAAATTTCCCTTATTACAAATTTCATTGTTGGGCCCTCGTAGAATATAATGCATCCCAATCATAATACTCTCATATGCTACAGCATTAAGGCTATAGAGTTGTGGCTCTTCTCCGGCTCCCGGATAACGGTCTGCAGGTTCAGGTTTGTCTAAATTGTCGGCGTTTGTCCAATAAACCGCATTAGACCAATCTGTTCCCTTAATGAAATCTACATTTTCAAAATAATACCTGCAACGCCCGCGAATAGGGTGGTCTCGTTTAATACTGAATACCCAGACTTTACGGAATGGGTTGTAGAAGAAGGAGCAATAGTCGCTTGCTTTTCCGGCGAGGAATCCGTCAGACCAGTCTTTACCATCCTCCGATGTATAAAGATAATGTCCTGGCTCTTGAATGCCGGTCATCTTATTTCTATGACACTCAAGAAATTTCAGCCGCTCATCCGGTTTCGATGTTGCGAGATCGAGCCAGATAGAATTGTCGTCCACACTACGATCAATGAGGACGTTTCCCTTGCCTGAAATGATTTCGGGTCGAGTCCAATGTATCATATCCCGACTTGTGGCTTCAGCAAGTCCTCCGCGCCAACCTGCAGAATAATACATTTTATAGAGTTGCTCGCTAAAATCGTAAAATACACCTCCATGTCCAAGATAAACAGCACTATTCTTTTTTAATTCTTCTTCCGTTTCAGGTTTGAATACCGGATTTCCAGAATACTTCTCTGCCCGGTAATAAGTACGCTTCAGGTCTGTCTCCTGAATTAAAAAATCATCAACAAATAATTGTCGTCCCACATCAATCGGAATAACTTTTGGCGGATGTTCGAGATAAGGTACTGGCATTACAGCAGTTGATTCAGGATGAAAATGTTTGGGCGGCCATACTTCCGGAAGTTGAATGCCGTTATATAATACTTCGCCATTGGTTGAAGTTTGGCTTATGCGAGAACCAGGATATTTACAAGAACTAATATTTAAAAATAAAGCTATAAAAAGTATAATAATGTACAAAAACTTTCTCTTTACTGAAAAGATCAGATAATTTTCTTTATAATAATTCATTGCATGTTTTATAAGTGATAATATTATGTTGTAAAAATTTAGAGTTAGGGATCGAAACATCCCTAACCCTAAATATTGGATTCTTTTAGACAATCACCCTAGTAGCCGGGGTTTTGATCTATGACTGCACCAAAATTCGCGTCAATAGCATCTTGAGGAATTGGCCAGAACTTGTGATAATCTTTGATTGAATTTCTTGTATCTTCACGCATATTATATTTACGTACCCTCTCCACCAGTTTACCGGTACGGACTAGTGTCCGAAACCTGGGTTCCTCAGTAATTAATTCACGGGCACGTTCATCCAAAATGTAATCAAGGTTAACATTGCCAGAAAAAACCGGCTTTGCATTAGCCCTTGTACGAATAACATTTATGTCATCAGCTGCTTTTTGTAATTCCCCCTTATTCATATAGGCTTCAGCACGGAGCAAATATGTTTCTGCTAACCGGTATACAATAAAATCAGAAGAAGTATAGGCCCTGTAAGTTGCATTGGCATTTGCCATCCAACTTATTTTACCTTCAACTTTCCGGATACAGGGATAAATTATCGTTAAGGTATCTTGCAGGGTTTTCAGGTACTCTTTCAGTACCGGTTTTCCATACCAGGCAGAAGCCGGATTATTGAAATAATAGGTTCTTCTGATATTATACTTGGAGTTTCTGATATCATTCCAATTATCCTTCCAAAGGTTATAACAAAAATAGGTAGTTGGTCGTACCGCTCCAACAGGACGGCCTAAACTATCGCACACAACCATACCGGCTTTTCCATCTGGGTCTTTAAAGTTTGCGTTCCAATACCATGGAGCCCATGCCCTTAAACTAATATTTCCGGCAAGAGTGGAACCACCCCCGCCCGGAGTAAAATCTTCGAATTGCCAAACATAAATCGTTTCTGTATTTCCTGATTTAGGGTTTTGATTACCTGTTCTAAAAATATCAGAGTAATAATCTCCTGGCTTATCTATCTCAGAACCAAATCTTTTCGTAATAAGTTTATATAAACCTGAATTAATGACAGCAGATGCACTTTCAATGGCTTTATCGTATTCTCCCAGGCTAATATAAACTTCCGACAAAAGATGGTCAGCTGCTGCTTTTACAATTCTCCCCTCTTTATTAGATGGAACTGTAGCCGGTAACCATTTGGAAGCATAAACAAGATCATTCTTAGCAGATTCATATACTTCCTTTCTCGTATTCCTTACAAAATCGTTCTTGGGTTTGCTGTAAATGGTATCCATAATCGGAACGCCACCAAAATAATTGGCCAAGAAGTTATGCGTGTATGCCCTGAAAAAACGAGCCTCGGCAATAATCGCATTTTTCTCTGACTCACTTTTCCAGATATTACTTAATTCAGGCTTATCTGCATAAACGATAACCGTATTGGAAATATCCAACATTAATAAATATGCCCAATCCCAATAGTCCCTAATACCTGTATTTCCAGGTGTAATATAAGCGGTCCAATCCGCATAAATATTCCTGCTCAGGTCGCCGCTACAGGATATATCTGTACCTGCCTGTTGTAAATTAAGAAAGGTAATAAAGTCTTGTCTTACTAATTCATCACGTGCTGCAAAATGTAAAGCGACAATGTAATTTTCAAAGCCTTCTTTTGAGGTCAAGGCATTCTCGCTGCTCAAAAAATCCATGGGTTCTTCCTTTAAAAAATCTTTTGTTTCACAAGATGTCAATGCCAAGATCATTAAAAATAAAATCTTGCACAAAACATTAACTGATATGGTCTTCATATTATTTTATTTTTAAAATCGGGTAATAATCAGAAATTTAAATTAAAGCCAAGTGTTACTGTCCTTGGTGTTGGTATAGTGGAAAAGCTTCCCCCGCTCTCAGGGTCCGACCCTAGCCAATCTGTAAATGTGGCCAGGTTTTTACCGGCAAGAATCAATTTACAATCAAAATTCGGTGTTCTGCCAAGTAGTTTTCTGAGGTCATATTCGAGCGACACATCCTGTATCCTTACAAAATTCCTGCTTACATGATATTGATGCCCATATTTGTCAATATAAGTAGAACTAGGACGAGTATTCGATTTATTCGCAGGTGTCCACCATCCTACATCGGCTTTGTTGTAATGATACATTTGATTTGCCTCAAAAGGGAAGGGCAACTGGCCGATCCACCCATTCATAGCATTAACAAATATTGATAAAGAAAAATCACCATAACTGAATGTATTGCCAATTCCCCATTGGTGCTTTGGCTGCTCTGTCTGGCCAATAATAGCCCTATCGCCTGCTAAGTTTATTTTTCCATCTGCATTTAAATCCTTAAAACGGATATCTCCTGGTCTCATTCCCGTCGGGATATCGTTGTCCCCTTCCTGGTAAATGCCATCGAACACCAAATCATACGCCACATTTATCGGTTTACCAATAAACCATTTGTTGCCAATGTCATCGTCTTCTTTTCCGTCCCTGTTAATATCAGAGTTATACAAATGCATGATTTTGTTTTTATTCAACGAATATACCAAATTGCTACGCCACATGAATTTTCCTTTATTAATGTTCACAGTGTTCAGGGTAACTTCAATGCCTTTATTATTCACTTGGCCAAGGTTAGTCCAAATGGAGCGGAATCCGGTCATAGAAGGCAAAGACCTTTGCATCAACAGGTTCTTAGTATTCGCATCATACAATTCCACTGTTCCTCCGAGGCGTCCTTTAAGCATCTCAAAATCAACAGCAATGTTAGTCGAATAAGTTGTTTCCCATTTCAAATCGTTATTAGGCATCTTTGTTGGATAAAGTCCAAGCGAAGAAGAACCGCCGTCACCAAAAACATAGCGAAGTATACTTGACTGGCTTAGAGATTGATAAGGACTTATTGCTTGGTTTCCAACAGACCCATACGACAATCTTAGCTTGAGTTTGTTTATGTATTGGTTTGATTGTAAAAATGGTTCATCTGACAACACCCAGGCAATAGCTCCGGAAGGGAAAATTGCGTATTTCTTATTTTCAGAAAAAACAGAACTTCCGTCGCGCCGTGTTGTGAATGTAAACAAATACCGGTTCTTAAACCTATAATTCACACGTATCATCGAGGAAATGCCTGCCGATTTTGTAGCATTTGAAGAAAGGGTAAATAGCTGCCCTATGCCTAGATTGTTCCAACCCAGAACAGCAGAACCTAACAAATCAGATTTTGTGGAAGTGGACTCCCATTTAGAATGGTTCATCCCATACAACAACGTAACATCGATTGCATTATTTTTGTTAAATTCATTCGAATAGTTCAGAATATTCTCTAGAACCCAATCAACATCCTCCCGATTATATTTATCAGCAAAAGTAGTATTACCTGTCAGGTGTTTGTCTTGCCTGAAAAAATTGTAGTTATGCTGTCTTCTAATGTTGGGGGAATAATTAAAGCGGTAACTTAGTCCCTTAATGAAGGGAATACCAATTGAAGCATAGAAATTCGCGAACAGATTATCCCGGATGTTCGAATTTTCAGTTAATAACGCCCTTCTTATCGGGTTATTTTGTTGTACTGTTTCGCCAGGGACTAGAAATTGTGTTGGTTCCCCGTCTTCATAAAATGGGGTACTGAATGGCCCTGTATATGTGAAACTACCTGGATCTGGTTCCAGTCCAGAATAATCGCTTAAGGAATATGTAGAAGTTAACCCTATTGTTACCCAATTATTGAATTTTGTTTCCAAATTTGCTCGGAAGGAGATGCGTTTCATATTATCATTTAAATATAATCCCTTTTCATCCACCAAAGATCCCGACAAAAAATAACTCGTAATTTTTGATTTTCCAGAGATATTCAAATTTGAAGACGTGATACTAGACTGCTGGGATACAAGATCCCAGGGGTCAACAATTTTACCTGCCTGCCAATTGGCTGCTTCGGAGGAAAGAAGGTAGTCTGCTATTTTGTTGGGATCAGCAGGTAACCCCTGCTGCACCCTTTGATCAAGTATTCTTTGAATGTACCGATCAGGTGTCATTAATTTTACTTTATAAGATCTGTCTGATAATCCATGAAAAATATTAATTCCAATTGCTGGCTTTTCTGTAGAACCACTCTTTGACGTAATTAATATCACTCCATTGGCAGCTCTTGATCCGTAGATGGCCGTAGCACTGGCATCTTTTAATACCTCCATCGACTTAATATCGTTAGGATTGATTTCAGCCAAGCTTCCATTAAAGAAAATACCATCAAAAACAATTAATGGGGAATTATTTGCACTCAGAGAATTCTGCCCACGAATAAGAATAGAGCCATTCTGTCCTGGTCTTCCGTTATCCAAAAATTGAACTCCTGCGACCCTACCTCTAAATGATTGGGTCACATTAATATTTGGTAATGTTTCCGTATCTTTCATATCAATCTTTGTGATCGATCCGGTAACATTTCTGCGAATTTGGGTTCCGTATCCAATAGCCACAACTTCCGCAATGTCAACGGTTTCTTCTTCCATCTTCACATTTATCACTGACTTCCCCATTACGTTTATTTCCTGGGTTTTCATCCCAACAAAAGAAAATTGCAGAGTAGCATTATCAGGAAAAATGGACAACGAGTACATTCCGTTGTTATCGGTTATTACTCCTGAAGTAGTTCCTTTTACTACTACAGTAACGCCTGGAAGAGAAGATCCGCCTGAGTCGGTTACTTTACCTGTGATTTTTTTGCCCTGCTGCTGGGCAGCATTTTCGTTAGCCACATAATCTTTCGGTACAATCATAATCAGCTTGTCCTTAATTGTGTAAGTCAGATTTTCTGATTTTAAAATCTGATCGAGAATTGTAAAAATCAGGACATCTTTGAATTCGCCAGTTACTTCTTTGGAATTTTTGATCAGCTCGTTTTTGTAGAAGATCGAAAATTCGGAGTTGGCTTCAATCTTACTGAACACGTTTTCAAGGGTTTCGTTGTCAAACTTCAAACTAAGCCGTGTTTCCTGCGAGTACGATCTGGCTGAAACCTGAAAAAGCGCAATAAAAAACAACATAGTTGTTATTTTCATAATAATAAGCATTTTTCTTAGCAGGGGCCATCCGTGATGCCGTTGCTTCGGATTGTTTTTTTTCATACCTTTACTTCGATTTTAATGAATGTTAATTTCTAATTTCTGACGTCAGATGAGTTGCCGCTTATCTGGCGTCTTTTTATTCAATACAGGACGTTTACTTCTGGTTTATTTCTGTTTGCGAAAATATAATGGGTTGATCGGTTGATAAGTTTATAAGTTGATAAGTTGAAAATAGTTATCTATTTGTATCTTAGTATATTATCAGATTATCACATAATCGCATTTTCATTTTTTCCAGTCTCTCCCTCTCTCCCTCTCTCCCTCCTTTCTTTCTCTCCCTCCTTTCTTTGTTTAGTAAATATCTGATTAGTAATTTATTGTACTATTTTTTATTAGGTTGAACAGTAATCTTAATTTGCCTCAAGTCAGTTTTTTTGTACGAAATAGGGGTATATACCTTTATAGCATCAAGCACCTGCCAGATTGTTTCTTCGTTTTTAAAGGTCCCGGTGAAATTTACCTCTTTCCCGGTCCTGTTTTCGAGTGTAATATCCACATCATACCAGTTCTCAAGCCGTTTCATCAGTTCTGACAGTGGAATATTTTTAAAGTTAAATTTGTTTTCGACCCACCCGGATGCTTCAGCAGAACTGACTTCTGCTACCTGGAAATGATTTTCTTTCAGAATAAGTGCCTGCCCGGGCTTTAAAACCTGTACGGCACCTTTTATCAGAACATTCACCTTTCCGCTTACGAGCGTAATCTCCTTGCGCCCAAACTCATCATAAGCCATGATATTAAAGGTAGTGCCCAGAACTTCAACTTCACATTCATTAGTTTTAACCACAAAAGGTACTTTTTCATTTCTCGCTACCTTGAAAAATGCTTCCCCTTTTAACTCAACCTGCCTGCGATCCGATGAAAAAGAGTTGTAAACCAATCTTGAACTTGCGTTCAGCCAGACTTCCGAACCATCCGGCAATTTTACAAGTGACTTTTCACCACGGGGGGTTTCAAAAACAAGCTGTTCAGATAAAGTTTTGCTTTGAGAAACCAGGTAAGTAACAGTGCTTCCTAAAAGAAGCCCAAAAATAAGAATCGCAGCAACCGCAGCCACCTGCACCCAAAGTCTGCGGAAAATGGGTTTCCTGTGAATAGTGGCCGGTTTATTTAATTGATAATTCAGGCGGTTCATATTACGTTGTCCCAGGTCATCCAACTCAGGATTCTGTTCCCACTCCAGTTTTGCAGTCTCAAAGTTTAGAAGGTTGGTTTTTTCCTGAAGGGCATCTGTAAGCAGCTCGTATTCATTGTCAGTTAGTTGCCCGCGAAAATAGCGGTATAAAGTTTCTTTAAATTTCTCATTATCCATTGGTGTTAAATAGCTTTTGACTATATAACTGATTTGGTCATGGGATACCCATCATTGGGGAGGGATTATTTTAGGAAATATTTTTCTACCGGGGTAATTGGAAGTGGAGCACCCCCAATCTCAAAACAAAATAACTTTGAAAAATGGTTATTTTTATCCGTCAGGGCTTAGATATTGGTAGAATATGGTATTTAATCGGCTCTTCTGTCACGGGCAAAACAGTTCCTGTAAACCAGATACGCTACTTTATTATATTCCTTTTCAATAGTCTGGCTGAATGATAGACTCTAAGGATATCGACTTGAGTATCACTTTTAATTCTGTAAATAAGTCTGTAATTTAAGATAATTAACTCCCTGATTAACTTCTTATTAAAAACATGGACTATTCTTCCAGAGTAAGGATTAACAGATATTACCTGAGCCGAATGATAAATTTTCCTGACCGTCAGATCAGCATACCGTATGGAATCCTCTGAAATATATTCGAAGATTTCCTTCAAATCATTAATTGACAGTTCAGTCCAGTTTAAGTTGACCATTTATCGATCATCATTTTAACATCCTCATTTGAAATTAATTTACCTTCCTCTGACTGTTTAAAACCTTCTTCAACTTTCTCCATAAAAATCAATTGATCAATTAATTCATCAATTGTAAATGAATCTGGAAGCGTATTAATCGTTTTATTTACTTTATCCTTTGTGAGCATAGTCAAACTTTTTAAGCATTCAATAATTATATCAAAGTAAATACTTAAAAAATTAAGTACAAAATATATTGATGGCAAATTCTGTTCCATTCAAACGAAGGAGGAGAAATTAATGAGTGTAGGGCAAGAAGCAAAAGGCCAATTTAACTCTGCCACATCCCATTTGACTTACAATTTGAAAGGATAATTGAAATAAGAGAGTTGATTGATGACGATTAAGTGCGTTATTTTCAATATAATGCTGTTAAATGAACCCTATTTAATTTTCAAATTTTATAAGCCCAACTTACCCATAGTTACAAACGAGAGAACTCCCAATCTCAGACACTTATGGATTCTGTGTATGGGCTTCTGTGTAGTCCTGTAGTGGCCCGGTCAGCGGATTGACACAGTCCGTCGGCTCAAGGATTTCATGAATGAAAAATGAAAGAATGAAAATCGGAAGACTGTCCAAAAACTCTGTGGCTCTCGGTGGATCCTCCGTGGTTCTTTGTGTAACTAATTGTATCACTGAGTTACACAAAGCAGGCACAGAGCTTCACAGAGCCAAAAAGAACTACAAAGATTAATCACAAATATTTTAATACCAATATAATAAGCGCAACAGGGAGTTCATCGGCGAAATTTTTACGGAACGACTGCAGCGCGCGGGTGAGATGTCGCTCCACATTTTTAATATTGATACCGAGCTTTTCAGCAATTTCCTTATTTCTCAAGCCATCCATGCGGCTCAGGATAAATACTTCCTGGCAACGTTCAGGCAAGCTTTGAACAGTTTTTTCTATTTTTGTTTTAAGTTCCTGCTCAATCAGAACATAAGGCTCATTTCCAAGAAAGTCGATACGGTACAACTCTTCGTATTTCGATGAAATATTTATCTCCTGCATCCTGTTATTCACCACTTTCAGGTGTTTTATATAGTCAATGCAGCGGTTCCGGACAAGCCGGAAAAGGAATGCCTCCAGGTTAATACTTTCAATTTCAGCCTTAGACTCCCAAACCTTAACAAATACCTCCTGTACAATATCCTGCGATATAAAATCATCTTTGACAACATTTCCGGCAAAGTCGTTTAAACGTGCAAAATAGATCGAAAACAACAGCTCAAAAGCCTTCTGATCACCGGTTTTTACATGATCAAAAAGTTCATCAGCTTTTCGGTTGTTTTTATTTACCATGTTTAGAGGCACAATTTAAATCTTTGGGGAGATATTTTTTTCCTGTATAAAAGTACAATAAATTTTTATTCAGGTTGCATCTCTTATCTTTTTACGAATAATGCGAAATAAGAGTTAAAATATAATGCCACAAAGTGGTTAAATCTCAATAACCGGGGGTGACAACCCATAGCCTTCATGCTAAAGTATGTAAGTAATAGATATTAAATTGATTAGCGGGTTCTGTCGGCATGCTGTACCTTTTCACAATATAATAACCAGATTCCCCCTTGCCCGAAAGGGGGACTTACTAACAATCAGCTGATTACATAATAAAACAAAGTTTCAGTACATTCATTCAGGAATCATTCAGTACACTGAAGAGCATTTGGAAAGGGAGAAAGAAAAGATCTGAAAATAAAGTTATTTATTATGGTAAAGGTTACAAATTCAAATCCCAATTCCAAAAGAAAAGGGTAAAAAGAACTATGTCGTATATTATTATTATTATTATTATTATTCAGCGTGTTATCTGGACTTAGCCTGACGGCTATGGGGTGACAACCCACGGATCAAACATCAGAAGCAAGCCAGCCACGAAGTGGTTGAACTTCTAAAAAGTAACGTTCAGCCCTCTTCAGGGCTGTGAATTCGAAGGATTTTTACTGAGGCTGTATCAAAAGTAAAAAATTTAACCGCAGAGAACCGCTAAGAAAAACCACAGAGGATCGCAAAGCATTAAAATACAGATGAATAGCTCTGCGCAACTTTGGTGCGCCACGAGGCGTGCGTAAAATTAATAAAATACCTTTAAGGATGAAAGAGCCTTACAACCCAATTAGCCGTTCAGG
>Ga0247842_10000837_pt1 | contig 58288 bp, 52 predicted proteins | sample LaCruzMarch2015__3_FD_192411 | JGI IMG/M metagenome (GOLD analysis project Ga0247842, IMG submission 192411) | Freshwater microbial communities from meromictic Lake La Cruz, Castile-La Mancha, Spain - LaCruzMarch2015_19m | ecosystem: Environmental > Aquatic > Freshwater > Lake | place: Spain... | reverse complement strand
ACCGGCGTCTCCCAACTGCCCCCGCCCAACCGTTTGCTCGTCGCCCCCTGGCATCTGCATCAGGAAATCCTCTCGCTGATCGACCGCGAAATCGAAAATGCCCGCGCGGGCAAACCGGCCGGCATCTATGCCAAACTCAATGCCCTCGTGCAGGAGGAAATCATCGAGGCCCTTTACCGAGCCTCGCGCGCCGGGGTCAAAGTGCAACTTCTCGTCCGCGGAATCTGCGCCCTGCGCCCGGGCCTGCCCGGCGTGAGCGAAAATATCGAAGTGCGCAGCATTGTCGGACGCTTCCTCGAGCACAGCCGCATCTACCGTTTCGAGAATGCGGGCGACCCGCGTTACTTCATCGGCAGCGCCGACTGGATGGAGCGCAACTCCTTCCACCGCGTCGAGGCCGTCTTCCCCGTGGAAAGCAAGGGGACGAAAGACCATGTGCAGGAGATCATCGACACCTTCGCCAAGGACAACGTCAAGACCCGCATCCTCCAACCCGACGGCTCCTATCTCCCCGCCCCCGCCGGCCAACCGGTCTGGGACGCCCAGGAAGAATTCCTGGCCGAGGCCGCCCGCCGCCGCAAACGCCGCGCCGCCGAGCAAGCGTAGCCTTTGTAGAGTCGCCGCCGGGGACGGCGGCGCTACAGTCTTTGACATCCCCCGCCCCCCGCCGGAGATTCCCCCCATGACCGCCCCCCTCCTCGCGCTCCTTCTTCTCAACACCGCGGTGGCCGAAGAATCTGCCGCTCCCACCGTTAACGTTGTCTTGTTGGACCAAAACGGAAAGAATCTCCCCGCCCAACCCATGGAAAAAGTGATCAAAACCGATGCCGAGTGGCGCGCCCAACTCGGGGATGGCGAAGTCTACGAGGTCGCCCGCGGCAAAGGCACCGAGCGTCCCTTCTGCGGCGCTTTCCACGACAGCAAGGAGTCCGGCACCTATTTTTGCGTGTGTTGCGACCTCCCTCTGTTCCGTTCCGACGCCAAATTCGATTCCGGCACCGGCTGGCCCAGCTTCTTTCAGCCCGTCGCGAGCGAAAATGTCGTGACCGAAGCTGACCGCAGCCACGGCATGGTCCGCAACGAAATCCTCTGCGCCCGCTGCGACGCCCACCTCGGCCACGTCTTCACCGATGGTCCCCCGCCGACCAGACTGCGTTACTGCGTCAACTCCATCTCCCTCAAGTTTGTGCCGGAGGCAAAAGAATGAGATTACCTTTCGCCGCGGTGCTTGGTGCCGTGCTGACAGCAACCCTCCATGCCGAATCCGAACCCATGAAAACTGAAACAGCCACCCTCGGCGGAGGATGCTTCTGGTGCGTCGAAGCCGTTTACGAACGCCTCCCCGGCATCATCTCCGTTGTTTCCGGCTACGCCGGCGGACAAACCGAAAACCCGACCTACGAACAAATCGGCACCGGCAAAACCGGACACGCCGAAGTCGTGCAGATCGCCTACGACCCGTCGAAAATTTCCTACGAGAAAATCATCGACCTTTTTTGGGACGCCCACGACCCGACCACCCTCAACCGCCAAGGCGCCGACACCGGCCCGCAATACCGCTCGATCATCCTCACGGAGAACGAGGATCAAGCCCGTCTGGCCAACGAATCGAAAGACCGCGCGCAGACCAAAAGCAAATCCCCCATCGTCACCGAAATCGTCCCGCTCGCGAAATTCTATCCCGCCGAAGACTACCATCAGGACTTCTACCGCGAGAACCCGATGCACCCCTACAACCTGGCGGTCATCCGGCCGAAGCTGAAGAAACTGGACGAAAAAGTGACGGAGTTGAACGAAAGGTAACGAAGCAAACGAAGGCCAAGCGGAGCCGGGACCATCCCCCCTTCGTTTCCTTCGTGACCTTTTGTTAAAAAAATCTCAGGCCAACCGCTTCGCGATCAGGCCCTCCAGCTTGATGATATCCTCGGTAAACTTGCGGATCCCTTCGGCCAGCTTCTCCGTGCCCATGGCATCTTCATTGAGCATCCAGCGGAAAGTTTTCTCATCCATGATCACCTTCGTGATATCCGACGCCTTGGCTTCCTCGACCGAAAGTTGGCGCGCGACCGCACCATCCGCGCCTTGCAAGTCGGCGAGCAACTCCGGACTGATGGTCAGCAGATCGCAACCGGCCAGCTCGAGGATCTGCGAGGTATTACGGAAACTCGCGCCCATGACCTGCGTCTCGTAGCCGAATTTTTTGAAGTAGTTGTAAATGACCCGCACCGACTGCACCCCGGGATCGTTGGCCCCCGTGTATTCCTGGCCGGTCTTGGCCTTATACCAATCGTAGATTCGACCAACAAACGGCGAGATAAGCCGCACCTTGGCCTCGGCACAGGCGATGGCTTGCGGAAGCGAAAAGAGGAGCGTCAGGTTGCAGTTGATCCCGTCCTTATGGAGCGCCTCAGCGGCGCGGATCCCTTCCCAAGTGGAAGCAATCTTGATCAGCACGCGTTCTTTGGGGACTCCGCGTTTCGCATACAAACCGATCAGCTTGCGCGCCTTCTCAATGGTCGCCGGCGTGTCGAAGGACAACCGCGCATCCACCTCGGTCGAAACCCGACCCGGCACGATTTGTAAAATTTTCTCCCCGAAAATGGTCAGCAGGTCGTCGATGATGTCGCAGATCAATTCTGCGCGCGGCAGATTCGCGGCTTGGCGCTCGGCCACCGCCTGGTCGAGCAACGGCGCATATTCCGGCTGCGAGACCGCCTTGAAAATAAGCGAAGGATTCGTCGTTGCATCCTGCGGAGAAAATTGGCGGATGCTTTCAAAATCGCCGGTATCGGCGACCACGGTGGTGAATTGCTTGAGCTGGTCGAGTTGGTTCATGAACAATGAGGGTGAAGTTTAGGCAAATGCTCACTGCTTGGCAAACGCGGTTGCGACCGGTGCCACGGGGCGAACCCCGGGGGAGGCTGGCCACCCGCAGACCCAGACGATACAAACCGACCCGCCTTCCATGACCTCCAGCCTTGTCATCACCGCCCACCGTGCCGGGCCGATGCTGGACCGATGCCTTGACAGTGCCGCCCGGCTCGACCCTCAGCCGCAGGAGATCATTGTGGCCATCGACGGAGCGGACGAAGCGGTCAAACAAGCGGCAGACGCTCACTGCTTTCGGTTGGCAGCCTGCCCATTGTCGCCCGGTGTTTCGGCGACGAGGAATGCCGGCGCCCGAGCAACCAACAGCACGATGATCGTCTTTGCCGACTCGGATGTCTCGCTCCCTCGGGATTTCATGGCGCGCGCCGCGCAGAGCTTCGAGGAAAACCCCGTAGCGGACGCGGTCATCGGTTCCTACGATGATGAGCCGGCCGCGCCGGGCATTGTCTCGCGCTACCGCAACCTTCTCCACCACCACACGCATCAGCACGGCGCGCGCGAGGCGCAGACCTTCTGGGCGGGATGCGGGGCCGTTCGGCGCGAAGCATTCATGGCGGTCGGCGGATTCGATGAAAGCTACCGACTGCCTTCGGTCGAGGACATTGAACTCGGCTACCGACTGCGTCGGGCCGGCTACCGGATCCGTCTCGTCCCCGATTGGCAGGTCAAGCACCTCAAAAAATGGCGCCTGCGCGATCTGGTGCTGACCGATGTTTTCCGGCGCGCCATCCCGTGGACCAAACTCCTGCGCCGCGAGGGACGGCTCGACAACGATCTCAACCTCGATCACGGCGCGCGCCTCAGCGCCCTGCTGGTCGGCCTGGCAGTGCCTGCTTTCATCGCTGGATTTTTTTGGTCCGCCGGATTCCTGGTTGCCGCGCTTTTGCTTGCGGCGGCCACGATGATCAACTGGCCTTTCTACCGCTTCCTCGCTGGCAAGGGCGGTTGGGCTTTCGCCGTCGCGTCTATGCCGCTCCATTGGCTCTATTTTTTAGGCGCGGCCTCCGGCTTCGCGCTCGGTTATCTCGGATCGCCCCGGAAGGCTCAAGGCCCCCAGTAGGATGCGTTGGCCCTCCGAGGCGTAGGCGCTTTATGAGACGGATGGCCCCAGCGGACCTCTGCCTTTAGCAGATTATCTGGAAAACCCGGCCGCAGCAGAATGCAGCTAAGTCATTTGCCGGCCGGTGAAGCATGGGGTAGCCTTTCAAATCTCACCACATGCCTGTTCCCGACCATGCGCCGTACGCGGTAATTGGCGCAGGTCCTGCCGGATTGACTGCCGCTTTCGAGTTGGCCCGGCAGACGCGCCGTCCCCTTGTCCTTGAAGCCTCCGAATACCTCGGCGGCATTTCCCGCACCCACCGTTGGAAAGGCAACCGCCTCGACATCGGCGGACACCGTTTCTTCACCAAGAGCGAGATCGTGAAAAAACTTTGGGCCGAGATGATGGACGAGCCAATGCTCAAGGTGCCGCGCCTTTCCCGCATCCACTACCGCGGCAGATTTTTCCAATACCCGCTGCAGATTGCCAACACGGTGAGCAACCTCGGCCTTTACGAAAGTTTCATGATGGTCGGCAGCTACCTGCGGGCCAAACTGAACCCCGAACTGCCCGAGGATTCCTTCGAGCAATGGGTGCGCAATCGCTTCGGCGACCGCCTCTACCGCACGTTCTTCAAGACCTACACCGAGAAAGTCTGGGGCATTCCCTGCACCGAAATTCGCGCCGATTGGGCCGCGCAACGCATTCATGGACTGAGCTTTTTCACCGCGGTGATGAATGCCTTGCGCAACAGCGGCAAGGTCAAATCCCTGATCAAGACCTTCGACTACCCGCGCCTCGGCCCCGGCATGCTCTGGGAAACCGCGGCCCGCAAAGTCGGTGAAATGGGCGGCACGGTGGTCAAGAACACCCGCGTCACCCGCATCCGCCACGACCAGGGCCAAGTCACCTCGATTGACATCGGCAGCAACGGTACCACGCAAACCGTGACCGTCGACGCCGTGGTCTCCAGCATGCCGCTCTCCACCCTGGCCCGCCAACTCGATCCCCCGCCGCCCGCCCACGTGCTCGAAGCGGCCGACGGTCTCAAATACCGCGACTTCCTCATCGTTGCCCTCGCCTGCAAAAAAGCGGACGTCTTCCCCGACAACTGGATCTACATCCACTCGCCCGACGTCCGCGTCGGCCGCATCCAGAACTTCCGCAACTGGTCGCCCGACATGGTCGCCGCCGGTAACGGCACAACCCTCGGTATGGAATACTTCTGCTCCCGCGGCGACGACCTGTGGAACATGGACGACAAAGATCTCATCGCTCTGGCCAAAAGTGAAATTGCCGCCCTCGGCCTGGTGGCCGAAAGCGAACTGACCGAAGGCCACGTCGTGCGCGAACTCAACGCTTATCCGGTCTACGACGCCGCCTACCGCGAACACGTCGACACCCTGCGCGAGTATTTCAGCAAATCTTTTACCAACCTCCAAACCGCCGGCCGCAACGGTCTGCACCGCTACAACAATCAGGACCACTCCATGCTCGCCGGCCACCACGCCGCCTTGAACCTCCTCGGCCGCAAAGACCTCGATCCGTGGGAAGTCAACACCGAGCGCTCCTATTACGAGGAACAAGTGCTCACTCCGGACAGCAAGCACGAAGGCACCGACATCCTGGTCTCAGAAAAGGCGCGGCCGCACGAGTCGGTGTGAGCCCGGATTCATGCAGTTGAACAACCGGCAGGCGGCCGGAGCCGAGGCTTGGTGAACCGAGGCTTGGCGAGATAGGTCGCCCTGGCGATCAACTGACACCGTAGCGCAGCGAAGATAGGTCGCTGCGGCGACCAAACAGCCCCCAGGCAAACAGCCGCCCTGCATGAGCTGGTTTGCCTGGAGGGCGAGCGTCCCCGCGAGCCGCGCACGGAAGGTTGCACCAATCGTAATCGTCTCACCATTTGGTGGGCCGCATCTAAGCGCAGACTGCAGCCGCGGCACTCTGTGCCGCGGCTACAATGGGAAGATCTCAACTGCATCGTTCCGTCTGAAAACGTGGCATTGGCATCCCTGCCAATGTTGATGACGGGCAATGTAACCTGACGCCACTTTCTGCCAGGTAGGAAAGCAGCACCGCCAAAATTCCTCGAAGTAGCGCCCGTGGCCGCGGCAAAGACCGCACCATCATACCCGCAGAAGCCATTGCGGAACGGCGATGCTCAAACGATGCGACCCGCACTTGGGCGAGTGCATACTTCCCAACCCGCGAAAGTTGACTCTGCCCGGCTCTGGCCCAGGCAAGCCGTGCCATGGCAATTCAAGGCCTGCCTTCAGGTCGACGCCCACAGAACATGGCGATGAGCCCGAACAAAATGGCCAGCGGTTCCGGGCTTTTCACCGGGAAGCGTAGCCGGCGCACGCGGATTTGAGCATCAAGCCGCTTGAAAGTCTCCGCCGCTTTCTCGCCTGAAGAGTCAAAAGCAAAAAAGGACAGAATCGTGCTGTTGAATGACAGGGGTGGCCCGAGAAAAATCCGCGGCACGCCTTGGAAATAATTCCACACTTCCATGAACCCCCCGCTCTTCCGTGCGGCCGTCAGACCAGCTATGGAAAAAACCCATTCAATTCCTTCGCTCACGATGTTGCGTCCGAAAACGACATTCTCCGCACCGGGAGGTTGTTCGGGCAGGGCGCCAAGATACGCTTCGATGAGAATTTTTCGCATATCGAGGTTGTAAGCCAGTCGCACGATCTCGCGCGTGTATCCACCGCCGGGCCGCGCCGCAATTTCTATGACATAAGCCACCCCCTCTTCGAATTTGATCTCCACGTGGGCCCATCCCCATTCGATTCCGACTGCTGCAGCGGCGGCCCGTGCGGCCACTTTGATTCGATCCAGATCTTTCGCAGGAAGGCGGCTAGGCATGACATGTCCGCTTTTGACAAAATACGGCGGACTCATAGGCAGCTTGTCACTGACGATTTCGAGCAGCGCTTGGCCCTGATCGAGAAACAATTCGATATTGTGCTCTGTTCCGCCCACGAAGGACTCCAAGAGCATATCGTTTGAGGGAACCGCCAAAGGATGCCGGTGCGCAACGAAAGCCACGGCAGCCTGCATACTCTTCTGAGCCGCAGCCAATTCTCTGCGGTTCGTCGCCTTGAACACACAAATACTCCCGAACCCGTGGCGCGGCTTGAACACACAGGGAAAGATCAGCTCGGGCCACTGCGATAGATCATCGCCTTGGCGAACGAGTCGGGTTTCGGGGCACGCCACCTTACCGGCGAAGGCCCTGCGCATGGCATATTTGTCGCGCACAGCCTCCGGATTGGACACAAAACGCCGCAGGCCCAGCGCCGTCACAGCCTGATCGGCACTTTTTACATAAAGCTCCGGATCGGATCCAAAGACGATCCCGGCGAAGGGGGAGACCGCATGGTCCTGCTTCAGCAAATCCATCGTCTCCCCAAGGCTGTCTTGGTGAAGCACAGCCCTTACTCCGGGAATGGCATTCTGGGAGACATGGACAAACTCATGCTCGGGAAAATCGGCGCGGAAATCCGCGATGTCCTGCGCCGCGTGGACGAATGAAAGGAATCTAGCCATCGTTGTTTCCTGGGGTGCCGACCTTGGTGGGACGGGATGATGGGTCGAAGTCGTCCGCACCACCGGTCCGCTTGACCGCCAGTAACGCCGAATAATAACCCGTGAGCGGAGCCGTGGGGAGTTTGGCCAAGGCCTCCATCGCCAGCATGGCGGAAAGCATCATCCCGGCCGCCTTGGATTTTTCGAGCAACCGGCACAAGTGCAGTGCGGCCACCCGCGGCGCGTGGGCGGTGTGCCGCCGGTGCAGGACGCGGAATCCCGACCGCTCAAGCAATTCCGCAAGTCTTCTCATCGACAGCGTCCGGCCCATGAAATAAGGAACTAAACCGATCGCCCCCGTGGCCTGCTGCGGCAGGAAATTCCTCAGGCGCACAACCGGATTTACTGGGTTGTCCATGGTGATCAACAAACAGCCGCCGACCTCGAGAATCCTCGCAAACTCCGACACCGACTCCTCGATCTCCGCTTCCGTTTCGAAGTGGTCCAGCGTGGAATTCGAAAAAACCAGATCGAACGAGTCATCCGGAAATTCCAGTTTCCTGACATCCCCCACCCTCACCTGAAACCCCTTTCGCCCGCTCGAAACTTTTTCCACCAGCGGCCCGGATACATCGATTCCATGCACCTCCGCCGCCAACGCAGCGAGTGCCCCGCAGCACCCCTCGCCCACCGCCTCGTCGAACAAGTCCGTTTTCAAAGCCCGTCGGAACTTCCTCCCTCCGCACCACTCCGCGATCAAATCGCGGTGGAGGCGGTCGCAGTATTTCCTCCAAAGAGCGCACGCCGTTGCCCCCGACACCTCCGGGGAAAAGTCGCACCAAACCGCATGGGCATCAGCACCAGATCGTATGTTTGATTCCACGCGACAACGCATTACACCATCCCGACGTAAAACGCGACCAACAGGCAGGACTGCAAGTCGGGCAGCGCCTCGCGAGAGCTCGGACGCTGGCTCGGGAAACATGCCAAGCCGCAGGCCCTCGGTTTCGACCCGCGCTTCCCGGGACCGCGGGCCTGATGCGATTCATGGTCTCACACTATTCCGAAGCGGGAAGAAGCGCCATCAGAGCACTCAGTCAAAGCGCAGGCGTCCGAAGAGCCTACTCTCAAGGCTTACCAGCCGCCAAGGCAGGCGGCGGCAGCGCGACAAGTGACGGTCGAAGAGCGCGTCATACTCGCGCACTGGCTTGGCGCCGCGCTGACACTTGAACGAACCCGCGCCGCCGCTGAGATTGACCAGCAAGCCGCGTCGCTGGGCCAGCAGCACCTTGTGCATCAGTGCCATCCGGTAGAGGCCGAGACGCTGTGGCAAGGCTTGGTCGTAGCCGATCTGGAAGCCCGTCAAGTAGGAACCACTGTCCGTGTAGAGGCTGAAGGCATCAAGGCGGCCGCTCTCCGGGTCGCGGAAGAAGCTGGCGCGGACCATCGGCGTGGCCAGCATGCGGGCGAAGAAGGCCGCATTGAAGTGGGCGTTGTGGCGGCAGTGCTTGCTGATGTATAGCCGCTGGTACAGATCGGTCATTCGTTGCAGATCACCCTCGCTCAGCGCGGCCTTGTCGTGGCTGAGCTGATAGCGGCTGTTCTCCAGAAGGCGTAAATCCCTTCGCACGTCGCTATGGCGCTGGAAAGCAGCCTGCCGGGGATCGATGACATAGACCAAGCGGGTTGTGAGCAGGTGGCAGCCGGCAGCCAGCAGATTGCCGGTTAGCTCGGGCTCCAGAGCGGGGTTGACGGTCCGGTAGACGATGGCGTGATCGCTGAATTCGCCGGCCAGCCAGCTCGTGAGAACCGCGAGCTGGAGGCGGTTCAGCCGGAGGGGTGGATTGGTGGACAAAAGCCAATTGTTCACATAAACGACTCGTTCCACGCCAAGCCGGGCCAGTGCAGCGCCCATCAGGCCAGCACCGGCGTTGAGCAGCGGCAGCTGCCATGACCGCCCCCGGCGACGCGCCTCCTCAAGCGGATAGCTCACGTAGCGGCTGATTGGCGAGCACACGTCACAGAGCTCCCGTCCGGCCTCCGCCACCAGCACCGGAATGGTCGTGCCGAAGGCACGGATCAGGCGCATCTGACCGCCGAGATTGTCGCCGAAATGGCGCGGGCCGTATCGGCAGAGCGCCGAGAGCAGCGGCTCACTCTCGTCGGCGATCCGCGGATCTCCTGGCCTGATCCAACTGATCGCAGCATCGCCACCCGGGGCGCAATCCTGTACCCCGCTGGAACCGGACGAGCGTGTGCCTGTCTTGTGGTAATCAACGCAGAAGACGCGCGGCTCTAACCGATCCAATGGTTGCGGCAACCGGCGATAGCCTCGGCGGACCGCCCGTCTGAGTCGGAAACGCGCGATGGAAATCCATTGTCTCTGCGCGTGAAAAAACTTCAGGATCAGTCCTATGCTGTTTCTTCTTTGCTTTGGAAGGAGAACGGCCACTCGCGGAGTTTAAGGTGTGTGCGTTTTTCGCAAAGGACCAAAGACGTCACAAACGAGAGGTGGCTCGTTTGGCCCGACCGGGTTTGTTCACCCTTGCGGTCCGAAGCTGATACGTTGACTCGGGAAAACCCATGTCGCACCGCATTGATCCTCCAGTCGTTTTCCGCAAGACTCCGGTGTGGACCAAACTATCCGCCCCGCCATTTCGGTTGTCATGCTTGTCGGCACGAGCCGCGCCAACGCCGCCGAATTGCCTGCGGTTTTCACGCAGAAACAGGCCCGCATTTTCGTGACACCCTCCAAACTCAGACAAGATCCTCTTCTCCATAACACATCCTTTTGAATAACGCTGACGGATAGACTTTTCACGAATCGCAATCAATCTAAAGGGCAATACCTCTCAGATCCCGCCTCGCCTAGTCTGCGAAATTTGGATTAAGTGATTCTTTGTGAACAAAGCCGCCCTCATGGCTCACCAATAAACGGTCATGGTCTGTGATGCCCGGACATCTGCTGCTGTTCGCATCGTGGTCGCAGCGGCCAGCGATGAAGCTTATGCTTTGCCTTTGACAGTCATGCTGCGCAGCGCTGCGGAAACCCTCGGTCCAGACTCGATCATTGAGGCTTATGTGGCTTCGCATGAAATCACGGCCCATTCTCGTTCACGCGTTGAGTCCTCGCTGCCGCCGAGCATTTCCGTGCATTGGGTGGAACGCTCCACCGACGAGTTTTCGGGCCTCCCCCGATGGGGCCGCATCTCGCTGGGCACCTACCAAAAACTCACCATCGGATCCTGGCTGCCTGCAAGTGTCAGCAAAGCCCTTTGGCTCGACTGCGACACTCTTGTTTTGCAAGACCTTACCCCGTTGTGGCACACGAAACTCGACGGGAATGCCGCCCTCGCCTGCCCAGATTCGCTGGTACCTCGCCTGGGGGCTTCCTTCGGTGTGGCCGGATGGAAGGAAACCGGGCTCAACGCGAATGCGCCGTATTTCAATGCCGGAGTCATGCTCATCGATGTCGAACGCTGGCGGGAGACGGGCGTCGAGAAGCGCGCGCTGGATTATCTCCGGCAGTTCGGGCCGAAGGTTTGGTTCTGGGATCAAGAGGCACTCAATGCCGTCTTGCACGGCCATTGGAAATCGTTGGATCCTTCATGGAATTTCCCGGCATCGATAGCCGGCCCGTACACGGAAATGCCCCGGATCGTCCACTTCAGTGGCAACATCAAACCCTGGTTGGTTCCTGGAAAAGGCGCACTACACCAAGCCTATGAAAGATGCCTCGACCGGACGGCTTGGACCGTTCGGCGATCGGTTCCTTCATGGCGGCAGCGACTTCTTTCGCTGTATATTCACTCCCCGCTTCGTGCGATCATGCTGCCTTTGGAGCGGCTCCACATGCGCTGGACAAGGTGGACCACCATGGAGTTTCAACCCCCAGAAAACAACCCACGATGACTTCGATCACAGACCCGCTCGTGTCGGTGGTTTTACCGACTGATACCTATGAGACAATCGCTCCGGTGCTGGAGAGTTTGCGTCGCTTGGAGGCTCCGGAGCGGCTTGAGGTGATCCTGGTCTCGCCGGAGGCGGATGACCTCCGTGCCGCGGCGCTGGGGACATCGGGGTTTCACTCCGTAAGAGTCTGCCACACGGCCACGCTGGCTCCCATGGGTGCAGCCCGGGCGGTCGGCGTGGAAGCATCCTCCGCACCCTATGTTTTTATCGGAGAGACCCATAGTTACCTCTGGCCCGATGCCTTGGAAAAGCTTCTCTCGGCCCTCGTGGATGGAAACGCGGATGTGGCCGTTCCCGGATTTGTAAACGGCAATCCAGACAGCGCATTCAGTTGGGCCGGATTTTTCCTTGGGTATGCCCGTTGGGGAGCAGACCTTGAAGTCTATGCGATCCGGGAGTGCCCCACTTACAACTGCTTGGTGCGCCGGGAAGTTTTGCTGGCGATGGGAGATTCCCTGCCTGGCATGCTGCATAACGGAGAGATTCTAAACGAAGCTCTCGCCAAGCAATCCCGTCGCTTGGTGTTTGCTCCCGATGCACGCATCAGCCATCAGAACATGGAAAAAGCCTGGCCAAGCACCATCGAGCATTTTGCGATTGGCTACACGATCGGGAGCCGCAGGGCTGCATCGTGGTCGCCCATCCGTCGTTTGGCCTACATGGCAGGCAGTATTCTGGTTCCCGCGGTTTTGCTCATCCGGACTTGGAGGCCGATTCGTTCGCTTGGCGCCAAGCACCCCTTTCCTGTTCTTACCCTCCCGACCCTGCTCTTGCTGCTTGTCGCCAAGGCCATGGGGGAAGCCTTCGCCTACGCAGGTATCCCCTTTGGATCGTGTGAAGAGATAAGAGCAAAATATGAAATCCGGCGATTGGACTACGCATCCGGATTTAACTCGCTGAAGAAATGAATCCGGCCACTGGTCCAATTTTGTCCGCCGTGCTGCCCACCGATTCCGCCCAAACAATCGGCGCGGTCTTGGATTGCCTTCGCGGGCAAACCGGAGCGGAGCGGATCGAGGTGATTCTAGTTACAAACGGCGAGATCATGCTTCCAGAGTCGAGGGGTTTTGCAGCAGTTAGTGTTGTGCAGGTCACCTCCCTCTCCCCGATCGGAGCCGCGCGAGCCGCAGGGGTCCGGGCTGCCACGGCGCCTTTCGTTTTCCTCGGCGAAACGCACAGCTTTCCTCAGGAGGGTTGGCTTAATGCGGTCTTGGACTCCGCAACCGCCGAAGGCTGGGATGTGATGGCCTGCGGTATGGAAAATGCCAACGCCACCACGCTTTTGAGTTGGGCGGGTTTTCTCCTCGACTATAGCCGCTGGAGTTCCTGCCAACCGGGTGGCTCCATCCCGGAAGCTCCGCTTTACAACGCCGTATTTCGGCGGGATCTCCTTTTGAAACTCGGAGACCAACTGCAAGGGGCATTGTCACTCGGGAACCTCTTGCCCCGCTTTCTGGCGAATCAAAAGAGCCGGATTTATCATGAGCCAAAAGCCCGACTCACCCACCAGAATGTCGACCGGCCGCTTTACGTGGTTCGCGAACGCTATCTTCTTGGGGCCCTGGTCGGCAAGGGGCGCGCGGCGCAGTGGCCGCTGTGGCGTTGCTGGCTCTATGCCGTGGCGTCACCCCTGATTCCTATTGTGCTCATGAAGCGGCTACTGCCCGGTTATCTTTCCGCCCGGCGGACCTGGGCATTCCCGCGAGCGACTTTCCCGATTATGGTGGGGTTGCAAGCGATACGGGCTTGGGGGGAGGTGGCGGGCTATTTGGGTTTCGGAACCAACCTCCATGAAGCCGAGATGACCTCCATGGAGATTCGCAAACGGGATTACTGCGGCAAAAATTCCCGTTGAGCCGGTCGAAGCGATGCGAGTCCTGTTGATCACCGACTGGAACCGCGGCCGTGGGGGCGCCGAGGATTACATCGCCGGTCTGCGACAGGGCCTCATCCAAGCCGGCGACCAGGTGAAGCTTTTAACCAGCAGCGTCGGCACGGCCGGAGACGGGCATGCTGACTACATCGCCTACGGCACGGAGCATCTTGCCGCGCAGGCATTCCTTCAGGTCGCCAATCCCTTTGCGATAGCCACAGTGCGCCGTGCCGTGCGCGAATTCCGCCCCGATATCGCGGTCGTGAACATGTTTGCGCACCACCTATCGCCAGCCGCCTTGCTTCCCCTTACCGGCACCCCTTCGATCCTGCTTGTCTCGGATTACAAGTGCATCTGCCCGGTGGGATTCAAACTTCTACCGGACGGCAACCGGTGCAACGACCAGCCGGGCATCGTGTGTCTCAGGCAAGGATGCGTCAGCTTCCCGCACTGGCTCCGGGATGTGCCCCGCTACGCCCTCTTAAAAAGAAACCTTGGCATTTTTTCCAGGATTATCGCCTGCAGCAAATGGACACGCGACACGCTGATCGGCCATGGCATTGAAGCCGAGACCTTGCATTACCCCGCGCCCTTGCCGCCGGCGGGTTTTCAGCGCACCCCGTCGTCTTCACCCAGGATTTTCTTCGCAGGAAGGCTCGATCGCGAAAAAGGCGCGGATCTTTTGCTCCGGGCTTTCGCACGATGGCAGGACCGGCCGGCCTCCGCGCATCTTCGCATCGCCGGTCTCGGACCTCTTCAGGCCTCATTGGAATCGCTTGCCATTCGACTCGGTATCGCCGATCGAGTCGCTTTTGTCGGCTGGCTCGACCAATCGGAACTCGAGGAGGAATATCGCCATGCTTCCGCGCTCGTGGTTTCGTCGCTTTGGGCGGAGACGCTGGGACTCGTAGCGGTGATGGCGGTTCTCCGAGGGGTTCCAGTTATCGCGAGCGAGCATGGCGGCTTGGCTGAAGTCATCGAGCCCGGTGTTACCGGCCTATTGTTTCCCAACGGGGATGAAGCGGCATTGGCAGAAAGTTTGCGGCAACTCGCAAGCGGCACGGCTTTTCCAGCCTTTCGGCTTCCGGAAGATGCGGTCGAAAGAGCTGCCAATCGGTTCAATCAGGCATCCCACATCAAGGCGCTGCGCAGAATCATGGAAGAAGTCACCCGATCCAAAACCCGCACAGAGACCCCGGCTTAACCGCGCGGTCCGGGTCAACTCGCCAGAACCGCTTCCATGCGGAGCGTGCCCTGTCGCCGCAGCCTGCGAAGGCGGAGTTGGCTTTTATCCAAGATTAAGTCCAGGGCATTCGCCGGAAAACGCCGCACCAGTCGGTCCAAGGACGAAGCCACTTCGCGACCTCTATCCGAACCCCATAAACTTTTCACAGGTTCGCCAAGTTTCCGCCCAAGCCAATCCAAGGCTTCGTCTTCGAATTTGTCCAAATCCGCCTCATTGCTTAATCCCTCGTCGGGTTTTCGAGCAATCAAGGTGGCGGGGAGAGGCCCTCCCATCCTCTCTTGAAACATCGGCTGAAATTCGGACAAACGACCAAGAAAGCTGGAATGAAGCTCCGGGTGCAGGCGCAAAGGCGGTCCAGGAAGATGCTCCAGATTTTTTATCACCAGCATCCTTCGCAGAATAGAGGGAACATTCTCTCTTCCGGGAAGAATATAGCGATTGTAGGCATGAACAAACCTCAAGGCGTGTAGGTTGAGCGAGTCGTTCTCACGGATGATTTTTTTTGGCAACGCGATGCCGGCACGCTCGCAGAAATGCTGCACCACGCATCTCCCGGGAAATAAATCCGGATCGAAAAGGTGCAATTCCACATTGTCCCGACCGAATACCCTGTCCAAACGCTCGACAATTCCCCAAGGGCCACTTCCCAAGAGTTTGTCCATTGTCAGAGACCATAAATTTGTTCGCCCCGACCTCCCAAGCTGTTGAAGCCCGCTTTCGATCCAATCCAAAGGAGGTCGAAGATAGGCGATAACGTGCGGGGTAAAGCCGCGCTCGCTCAAAAAATGGCGCAGGTCTTTCATTGAAGGCTCGGAAAACAATCCAGCCACCACCTCGGCGGAAAGGATCGGGATCGCACCACGCCTGCGCGCCACCCTCAACCCCGAATCGAGCCAACAACGGGCACTGGCTTTCCGTGCGCCCAATCGCTTGGCTGGAATCCTCTGGAGAAAGAAACTTTTGTCTGCCTCATACTCCGGCAGGAACGCTCCTGCGAGTGTTTGGTTTCCGAAGAAATTATCCAATGAGATCAAAATAAATCCCGGATCATTCAATTCCTGGAACAGAGTCGATTGAATCGAAGTAGTCCCGGTCTTGGATTGGCCCACATGCAATAAACAGGGCAATGTCTTTCGAGTGGATGGCTTTTTGATCATGTTTGATCACTCACTTTGGAAGCATCTGAAAGGGACCCCATCATTAAATCCTCTTTCGGGACATTAAAAGGAATAGGGAGCACAAAACATCTTTTTGCAAAAATAGAAATGCAGCCGATCTCTGCGGTCCTCCCCCTCGCCCATCTTCTCCGCTCACCGGCTATCGATCCGCTCCTGCGCATTTTGTCGGCAGACTTCGCGGTGGGTGTCACCGCCTGGGAGTGCCATTCCGGAAATCGGCTTGGCGAATTTGCAGCAGCCCTACTTTTCCTCCTCATAGCCCCAACAGCATGGTTTGTTGGTCAGGCCTCATGATATGCTGTGCCTAAGACAACCGGCCAAGTGAATGGCGTCTTCTCAACATGATCTACGAACTGAAAAACACCATGCCCGACTGGCTTGAGCCTTCGCTTGTCCGGCTATGGTATGCGCTGCGCCCTTTGGTTCGTCGGATTTTTCGTAGCGACTCGCATTTTTGCCCGGTGTGCGAATCACGGGTCTGGTTTTTCCTCCCGCACAAATGGTCTAATCGCCATCTGCGCGTGGTTTGTCCGGTTTGCTTCTCTCATACCCGGCACCGGCAGGCGTGGCTCTTTTTGAAGCAGAGGACCGACCTTTTCGATGCTTCCCCAAAGCAGCTACTCCACTTTGCCTCCGAGACGATGCTTGTCGAAAAATTCCGCACCATTACCGGGCTGGACTACCTTTCCACAGACTTGGACAGCCCCCATGCGATGGCACACATGGACATTACCTCAATGGATTTTCCGGAAGACTCGTTCGATGCCATTTATTGCAGTCATGTGCTCGAACATGTGCCGGACGACCGCAAAGCCATGAGCGAAATGTTCCGGGTGCTCCGCCCCGGCGGATGGGCTGTGGTGCAAGTGCCGGTCTCGGACTCCACCACTCACGAAGATCCCTCGATCACCGATCCCCGCGAGCGGTTGCGACTCTTCGGTCAATGTGACCATGTTCGAGTTCACGGTCTGGATATTGTGGAACGTTTGGAGACTGCCGGTTTTGCCGTGCAAACAGTCAAAGGTTTCGACTTGGCTAGCACCTCTCGCACGAAAAAGTCCTCGCCGGTGGCGCGGGGATTGCAGCAGTTGTTGTATCCGTGCGCTCGTAACGAGCCTATCAACAACGCATCGTTCAATGTCGCCAGTGGCGGCTTCGACGCCAGCCACGCATGCTACGGTGAAAGTCGCTTCATGGTCGAATCTCCGAGCTGCTAGCGGTCGCCCTCAGGTCCGAATGACTTGATAAACTCGGCGTCGTCACGACGCGCCAGAAACTGCCCCTCCAACCAGACCCGTATCCGCCGCCCTATCGTCCTGTAGAGATTGTCTCCGTGGCCGAGCACATAGGCCACTCCTCGGTCAGGGTAATCGTGCACGCGTGCGCCGCGAAGCACTGCGTACTCGTCCGCACGTCGGTGGTTGATGCTAGTGTATCGTCGGCCTCCCGGCGAAGCCGGGTCGATCCACCATCGGTCCGACGTAAGCACGGTAGATCCACAGAAACGATCAATCCGATCCAGACACATGGAGCGTTGGAAGCAGGGGTAATAGGCATAGCCTCTCCGCACGACGGAGATGTCGAAGGGAACCATGCGCGACACCGTCGTGACGAAATGCTCGTGGAGGAGATCGTCGGCATCCAGATGGAGCCAGTGGGTGATGGCACGAGTGGCAGCCAGACAGCGCATGCCAAAGGCCAGCTTGGCAGACTTGTCCTGCCGCGATGACCGACGCGTGATCCGCCCCCCAGGCTCAGGAGTCGACGGCGGCTGATCGATCGTGATGAACGACAGGTTCGGAAGAGGCCACTCGCCAAATTCGGGCCTCTCGTGGCCGACGATCACGGCCTCCCAGTCGGCCGATGACTGGCGTCTGAGCGACGCGACCGTGGAACGAAGGCGCTTCTCGACCTCAGGCCAGCATCGTGCTATCGCACGTGGCTTGAGCGGGATGACAATACCAAGACGGAAGGGTATCTCCTGATCGACCGAGGTCTCCAAACGATGGGTAAGGATCGGTGATGACATCGTGAAGAATACCGTCCGGAAGCGAAACCCTACGTCCATATCAGAAATTCCTGAAATTGCCATCGTCGTCGGCAACCTGCCTTCGTGATGATTCATGGAGCTCATGACCTCGACTGCGGGTGATGTGTCGTCTGGCGCGGGCAACCAAAAGCTCAGCTCGGGCAGATAGCAAGAGCCTTGATCAAGGGCACGAGTCCAGGGCAAAGCATGATGCAGAATCAACGCCCTTTGTGGTAGGATTAGCATCTCACTGGTGTATGGCAGCAATCACAAGTCCCAGAGCTAGCGCTGCCGCAGGCAGCATGATCCAAGTTGGCGCCCGCATCGGCGTGCTGCTCTTGGGCGTGGTCTTGATGGGGTATCTCGCCCGCCGCTTGGGAACAGCCGAATACGGGCGCTACGCGGTGGCCGTGGTCCTCATCAACTGGCTGATGTTCACTATCGTCGTAGCGACCGGCAGCGCGACCATTCGGTTGGTGGCTGGGCAGAAAAACGGACACCGCTACGCGGTCAGCATGCTGCAGATGGCCGGAATGCTGGCCACAACGCTTGCTGTCGTGATCGCCCTCGCGGCGCAACCTCTCGCGGACTTGCTCCGGTCACCGGGTATCGCTCCGCTGCTGCGCATCTTGTCGGCGGATTTCGCCCTGGGCACGGTGGCCGGGATATACGTCAGCATTCTTGTCGCCCAAGGCCGTTATGTGCTCAGCGCCGGGATCAGCCTGGCCACCATGGCCACGCAAGTGCTGGCGGCTTTCATTTTTGTGGAACAAGGCTTCCTTGCCAGCGGAGCCTGCTTGGCTCTCGTTGCCGGGGCGGTGGTCCAACTCGTCATGGGACGCTGGGCCAGCGGCATCGCGTTTTTCAGTCGCGATCGGGTGCCGTTCGCGGACCTCTGGGGGCACACCCGTTTGTTGGCCGGGGCCCAATTGGCCCTGCGCATCAGTCAAAGCATGGATCTTCTCGCCGTGAAATTTTTTGCCGTCTCACCTGCGCTCGCCGGTCTCTACGCCGGGGGACAAAACATAGGACAGGCCGGGTTCATCCTCTTTGGTCCGACCCAAGCGGTGCTCCTCCAATCGATGGCCAAATCGAGGCGGGAAGAAAATCACCTCGATGCCGCGCGCACCGGCACGCTTTACCTGCGGGTTACCCTCACTTACGGCGCATTGCTTTGCGCTCTCTCGGTGCTGGCGGATGACATTGTCGTTTTTGTGCTCGGACCAAGCTTTGCCGCATCCGGACCCATCCTGGCCATCCTGCTCTGGGCCGTGGCCTTCCGCCTGCTTGCCGCCACGGGCCGCACTCTGATTTCCGCCGTAGGGGAAAAGGTTTCCATCATGCTGCCACTCGTCTTGCTCATTGCTCTGGGCATCGCCGCCTACGCCATCGCCATTCCGCGCGGCGGGATCGCGGCAGCCGCCGCGGTCGCGCTCGGCTTGGCCGCCGCAGCAGGTTTCACTTCTCTGCGCGAGGGCCTGAAAATGATGGGGATGACATTTCCTTGGGTCAGCACCTTGCGGATTGCCGCCGCGGCGGTCCTCACGGCGATGGTCGCCATGGCCTTGCCGAGTTCCGGTTGGTGGCTCTTGGTCAATCTTTCGACGGCTTGCCTCGTGTATGCGGCGCTGCTTTACCTCTTCAAGGAATGGCGGCCGCATGGCCGGATCGTCCGGGACGTTCACCGGGCCATTTGGAAAACTGCAACATGATCAGATCCGCCCAATTCCAAAAGGCCCTGCTCTGGGCCCTGGCCGTAGCCCTGCTGGCCGGAGGTCTTGCCTATTTGGCCCACGGAACACCACGGGCGCGGTGGTTGGACAATGGCATCGGCAAGCAGGCGCGCCACCTCGAGTTTTCCCTTTTCGCGTAGCAGGTTTATCCGCACCGCCGGGGCAAGGCGGAGACAGGCGAAGGCAATTGAGAGGTCGAAAACCAACCACTTGTCGGCCCGGCGCCGTCAACCCAGGGGTGAGGCATGCCGATGATGTAAGTCGCTCCAACTCAGTCCCTCAACTTTCATCACTCAACTTTCAACTACGTTTTTAGGTTAAAGATTTTTTCCTCTCACGACACATGCGCCAGCGCCGCGGCGATGAAGCCTTTGAAGAGGGGGTGCGGGGCGCGGGGGCGGGAGCGGAATTCGGGGTGGAATTGGCAGGCGATGAACCACGGGTGCGAGCGCAGTTCGATGACCTCGGCGAGCGTGCCGTCGGGTGAGGTGCCGGAAATGACCAGCCCCTGCTTTTCCATTTCGTCCCGGTATTTCATGTTGAACTCGTAGCGGTGGCGGTGGCGTTCGTTGATTTCGGACACCCCATACACTTGATGGGCCACGGTGTTCTTGCGCAGGGCGCAGGGATAGGAGCCGAGGCGCATGGTCGCGCCTTTCGCGGTGACATCTTTCTGACCCTCCATCAAGTAGATGACCGGATCGGGCGTCGCGGGATCAAACTCGGTGCTGTCGGCCTTGGCGTGCCCGCAGGCGTGGCGCGCGAATTCGACCACCGCAACCTGCATGCCGAGACAAATCCCGAGATATGGCGTGCCGGTCTCGCGGGCGTAGCGGGCGGCGGCGACCTTGCCTTCGATGCCGCGGTCGCCGAAACCGCCGGGCACGAGGATACCGGCCGCGCCGCGGAGGTGTTTTTCCGGTCCGCCGTCCGCTTCGAGGTCCTCGGCATCGACGAGCACAAGATCGATGCCGCAATCGTGCGCGGCGCCGGCGTGGGTCAGGGATTCGTAAATGCTTTTGTAGGCGTCCTGCAGTTCGATGTATTTGCCGACGACGGCGATGCGGACCCGTTTGCGCGGACGGACCACGCGCTCGACGAATTTGGCCCAGTCCTCCATCTGTGCCGGAGGCGCGTCGAGATGCAATGCCTCGCAGACCACGGTGTCGAGTCCCTCCTTTTGCAGCATGAGGGGCAGTTCGTAAATGGTGTGGTCGACATCGCGCGCTTCGATCACGGCGCGTTTGGGGACATTGGAAAAAAGCGAAAGCTTGTCGCGGACCTCGTCGTCCAACGGATACTCGGTGCGCGCGATGATGATGCGGGGTTGCAGACCGATCTCGCGGAGTTTGGCCACGCTTTGCTGGGTGGGTTTGGTTTTCAACTCCCCGGCCGCCTTGATGAAGGGCACGAGTGTGACGTGGATGAGGATGGCGTTCCCCTCGCCCGCTTCGAGGAGGTATTGGCGGATGGACTCGAGAAAGGGCAGGCCCTCGATGTCGCCGGTCGTGCCGCCGATTTCGATGATGGCCACATCGGCTTCGGCCGGCGCGGCCAGCTCGTGGAGGCGGGCTTTGATTTCGTCCGTCACATGCGGAATGACCTGCACGGTTTTGCCGAGGTAATCGCCGCGGCGCTCGCGGGTCAGGACGGTTTCGTAGACTTGCCCGCTGGTCAGGTTGTTGCGGCGACTCAGGACGCAGGTGGTGAAGCGTTCGTAATGACCGAGGTCGAGGTCGGTCTCGGCGCCGTCGTTCAGCACATAGACCTCACCATGCTGGTAGGGACTCATCGTGCCGGGGTCGACATTGAGATACGGATCAAGCTTGCCCATCGTGACGCGCAAGCCGCGACTTTCGAGCAAGGTTCCGAGCGAAGCGGCGGCGAGGCCTTTACCCAGTGAACTGACCACTCCTCCGGTGACAAAAATTGTTTTCATTTATTTGCGCAAGGCGCGTTCCGCTTTGGCCACGTCCCCCGGGACATCGACCCCAACGGATTCACGACGCACGACAATAACACCGATGGCAATTCCGTGCTCCAAGGCCCGCAGTTGCTCGAGCTTCTCGGCTTGTTCGAGCGGCGTCGGTTTCCATTTCACGAAGGCGAGGAGCACTTTGCGGCGGTAACCGTAAATGCCTTGATGGCGCAGATACTTGACCCCGCCGCGGCCGTCGCGATCGTGCGGGATAACGCTGCGTGAGAAATAAAGGGCTCGGCCGGCGAGGTCGGTGACAACCTTGACCACATTCGGGTCCTGCACGTCGGCCGGATCGGTCAGCGGGTTGGCTGCGGTGACCATGCCGAGCTTGGGGTCGTCCTGCAGAGCCTCGGCCAGGCGGTCGATGGTGGACGGTGCGATATCCGGTTCGTCACCCTGCACATTGAGGATGATTGACGCGGATTTGAGCTGCCGCACAACCTCGGCCAGACGGTCCGTGCCGGTCGGGTGCTTCGGTGAGGTCAGGGCCACTTCCGCCCCGAAGTCGAAGGCGGCTTCGGCGATGCGCATGTCGTCGGTCGCGATGATGATGCGTCCGACCCGCTTGGCCCGGCTGGCGCGTTCCCAGACGTGTTGGACGAGGGGCTTGCCGCGCAACTTGACCAGCGGCTTGCCGGGAAAACGCGTCGAGGCCCAGCGGGCGGGGATGATGGCGATTACTTTACTCATGGAACGATCAGTGAATCGGACGCTTCGTCGGTGGGGACTCCGACGCTACAAAAAATGTAGCCGCGCCGTCCCCGGCGCCGAACCAGGAAACTCGCGTTCATTTCGCGCATGCTGCTTCCTCCAAAATGAAGTCTGCGGCGGCGACGAGGCCAGTCACGATGGCGTCGGCACCGCAGTCGAGATGATCTTTACCGTGACCGGTCTCGACCAATACGGTGCGCAGCCCGGCGTTCCGGCCGCACTCGATGTCGGAGGTCTTGTCGCCGACCATCCACGAGCGCGAAAGGTCGAGCCCGTGCTCGCGGGCGGCTTCCTCCAGCATGGCGGTGGACGGCTTGCGGCGCGGACCGGGGGCGGCGGGCGTGCTTTCGTCGTAGTAGGATGCGGTGATTTCCGCGGGACGGAGTTGGCGGAGCACTTCTTCGTGCACCCGGTGGTAATCTTCGTGGGTGAAATAACCGCGGCCGATGCCGCTCTGGTTGGTCACGATGACCAGGGCAAAACCGGCGGCGGACAACTTGACCAGCGCCCCGGGGGCTCCGTCGATGGCGCGGACCTGCGCCGGTTTGGCGCAATAGTGCGCCTCGTGGATGAGGGTGCCGTCGCGGTCGAAAAACACGGCGGGACGCTCAGCGGGCATGATTTTCAAAACTGGCGAGGAGTTCGGCCGGCGTGAGGGTGGCGGTGCCGAGTTTGCCGACGACCACACCGCTGGCGTGGTTGGCGATTTCGGACGCCTCGAACGGCGTGGCGCCCGCGCAGAGAGCGAGCGTGTAGAGCGCGATGGCGGTGTCGCCGGCCCCGGAGACATCGAAGACTTCACGCGCGCGGGTTGGCGTGTGGTGACGGCCGCCCTCCTTGGTCAGGAGAAGCATCCCGAGTTCACTCAGCGTGATGAGCAACTGGTCGGCCTCCCACTTGGCGAGGAGCGTTTCGCCGGCGGTGAGCAGTTGTTTGTCTTCCAGCGGGTGCGACGCAGGCTCGCTCCAGGGAAGACCGGCGGCGGCGAAAGCTTCGTGGCGGTTGGGTTTGACCACAGTCGCACCATGCCAGGCCAGAGGATTGCCCGGATTGGGGTCAACCGCCACCACGCAACCGGCGGCCCGCGCCCGGCGGATGATTTCGCCCGACATTTCTTCGTCGAAAAATCCTTTGCCGTAATCTTCGAGGATGACGCCATCCGCCTGCGGCAGCGCCGCGTCCAGCGCGGCAAGCAAGGCTTTGCGCTGGGCCGGACCGGCCGGTTCGACCAGTTCGCGGTCGACGCGTACCACTTGCTGGGTGCGGGCGATAATGCGCGTCTTCACCGTGGTCGGACCCGCCCGGGTGACCACACCCTCCATGCCGATGCCGCCCGCGGCGAGGAGATCGCGCAACCGCGCGCCGGCCGCATCCTCCCCGGCCAGCCCGAACACCGAGGTGTTGGCGGTGAACTCGTGCAAATTGCGCGCCACGTTGGCCGCGCCACCGGGATAGGACGTCTCGCGGTCCACCGCGACGACCGGAACCGGCGCCTCGGGCGAAATGCGCGACACTTTGCCCCAGATAAACTCGTCGAGCATGAGGTCGCCCGCCGTGAGAATACGGCGACCCGACATCTTTCCGATGATTTCCTGCACGCGCGCGGCGCTGGGTAGTTGTTCCACGACCGGCTTTTTATGCTTTATCTTACCGGGTTCCCAAGTGAAATTTCCCTTAATCGTGATTCCGCGTCTCTTTTTCGCCCTCTTCCTCGGCCTGAGTGCTGCCCTCGCGCAGAGACCGGACAAGACGATCGATCTGGGTCAATTCCCCGCCGAGACCGTCGATAACGTCGTCATCCCGGTCCCGAGCGAAATTTTTACCGTCCTCGACAAACTGGGCAACCCAAACTGGCGCGGCGAATTGGGGCCGGAGAAAAGCTACCCGGCCAGCCCGAACCGCGCCCAAGTCGCCCTCCTCCTCGGGACGGTCATCGCCGACGGTTTCGTCGCGGTCGAGGCGGAGGACAGCGAGCGGGTCAAGGAAATCGGCCGCAACGTCCTCACTTTGGCCGAGGCGATCAACGTCCGCAAATCCGTGGTGGCCCGCAGCAACAGCATTGTGGAAAAAGCCGATGCCCGCGAATGGAATGCGGTGCGCCGCGAATTCGACGGCGCCCTGCAGGATGTCAACCAAGCCATGCTCGAGTTGAACGACGCGCAGCTCGCCCAACTGGTCAGCCTCGGCGGCTGGCTGCGTGGCACCGAAGTGCTCACTTCCATCGTGAAGGACAAATTTTCCCGCGACCGCGCCGAACTCCTCTACCAGCCCCTGCTGGTCGATTACTTCAACCGCCAACTCGACCAGATGAGCCCGCGCCTCCGCCGCCAACAGCTGGTCGGCGAGATCCGCAAGTCCCTCGGGCGTATCGGACCGCTGATCACCAAATCACCGCCCGGCGAAATTTCCGAGGAGACAGTGGCCGAAATCAACACCCTCTCCACCCAAATGGTGGAACTCATTCGGGCCAAAGCCGGCTGACCATGAACCGTCTCGCCTCCCAATTCCGCTGGCCCGCCGCGCTGCTCGCCCTGCTGCTCGCCACGCCGGCCGGCCTCGCCTTTGTCGATGACGCGCTCTCCTTCGCCTACGAAGCGGCCAATCCTTACGCCGAGCGCGGCTGGATCATCCGCGAAGACGCCTGGGGCGGGGACCTCGGCCAAGGCGAAAAAAAAGCGGTCACGGCCCAGCTCTTCCGCGGCAACAGCTACATGTTCTTCCTCGCCACCGACGTCGACGGCGCCGCCCTGCGCGTCAACATTTACGACGCGGAAGGCAACCTCGCGGAGAGCAAGTCCTGGCAACGCGGACGCTTCGGGTACGCCGAGATCAAGCCGCGTTCGACCGGAACTTATTACGCGATCGTCGAAATCCTTTCCTCTCCCGAGGAGCGCACCGGATGGGCGCTGGTTTACGGGTTTCAGCGGAAATGAGCGCTTGATGGAGAGCACCACGCTCCATTTCGACAATGCCCGGGCGGCAGCCGCGCTTTACCAGAACGACGAGCGTTTGCTGCGCGAAATGGAACAGCGCCTCGGCGTGCAAATCGCTGCCCGCGAAGGATGGATCCGCATCGACGGGGAAAAAGACAATGCCGACCGCGCGGCCAAAGTTTTCACCCAACTCGACGAGGCCCGCCGCAGCGGAGCCGCCATCGGCAAGCAGGAATTCCGCTTCGCCCTCCAGACCGCCGAAGACCGTGTGCCCGACGCCAGCATCACCGAACTCGCGGCCGAGCGCATTGTCTGCTCGCTGCGCAAGCCGCCGGTCATTCCCAAGACGCCCGGACAGCGCGATTACGTCCGCGCCATCCGCGAATACGACGTCGTCTTCGGCGTCGGCCCGGCCGGGACGGGCAAAACTTACCTCGCCATGGCCATGGCCGTGGCTGCGCTGAAGAAGGAACAGGTCAGCCGCATCGTCCTGACCCGCCCCGCCGTGGAGGCCGGCGAGGCACTCGGCTTTCTGCCCGGAGCACTGGAAGAAAAGATCCTGCCTTACCTGCGGCCGCTCTACGACGCACTTTATGACATGCTGGAAACGGATGAGATCCAGAAGTTCATGGACCGCGGCATCATCGAAATCGCCCCGCTGGCCTACATGCGCGGACGCACCTTGAACCATTCCTTTGTCGTCCTCGACGAGGCGCAGAACACCACCGCCGAGCAAATGTTCATGTTCCTGACCCGTTTGGGCAACGACTCCAAGTGCGTCATCACCGGTGACCGCACCCAGATCGATCTGCCCCGCCACAAACGTTCCGGACTGCTCGAGGCGGTCGAGGTCCTGCAAAACGTCGAAGGCCTGGCCATCCGTTCCCTCAGTCGCAAAGACGTGGTCCGCCATCCGCTCGTGCAGAAAATCATCAACGCCTACGAATTGCACCGCGAAGCCACGCCGGAGGCGTGAGTTCCCCCTGCGGCAGGGCCGCTAACTTTTCGTCCTCCGTGCGGACGGCTGGGGCCAGCCGTCCCTACCGAAAGAAATTTCATCTGCTTGTAGCGGCGGTCATGGACCGCCGCTGCAACATCTGCTATACCCTCATCCCTTTATGCCCGCACCCACTCTCCTCGTTCTCGCTGCCGGTATGGGCACCCGCTATGGCGGGCTCAAGCAACTCGATCCGGTCGGACCCGGGGGCGAGACACTCCTCGATTATTCCGTGCACGACGCCATCCGGGCGGGATTCGACCGCGTGGTCTTTCTCATCCGCCGGGACATCGAAGACGATTTCCGCGCCAAAATCGGCATCCGCTACGAAGGAAAAATTTCCGTGGCCTACGCTTTCCAGCAGCTCGATGAACTACCTTCCGGCTTCACCCCGCCACCCGGGCGAACCAAACCATGGGGCACGGCGCATGCCGTGTGGTGCGCGCGCCAGACCGTCACGGCACCCTTTGCCGCAATCAATGCCGATGACTTCTATGGCGCGGATTCTTTCCGTCAACTCGGGCAATTTCTTTCTGCGGTCGATCCAGCCGCCCGACCCGCCGACTTCGCCATGGCCGGTTACCGTCTGGACAAAACCCTGAGCGACCATGGCACTGTGGCGCGCGGGATTTGCGAGGTCGGCACGGACGGACTGCTGCGCGGGGTGGAGGAAGTGACCGATCTGGCCCGGCGCGCCGATGGCGTCATCGCAGCCGGTCATCACACCTTTGTCCCCGAGGTCTCCGTCTCGATGAATTTCTGGGGTTTCACCCCGCAAATTTTCCCACTGCTCGCAAAAACGCTCGAAACATTCCTCGGGCGTGAGGCCGGGAGCGAGAAAAGCGAGTGCTACATTCCATCCGCCGTGGCGGAGATGATTGCCGACGGCACGGCCACGGTGCGCGTGCTGCCGACCACCGCCGATTGGTTTGGCGTGACCTACCGCGAAGACCGCCCGCGGGTGGTTGAGAGCATTGCCCGTCTGGTCGCGGCGGGCATTTATCCGCCCTCGCTGCACTGAACTGTCTGGCTCGCCCTCCCCGCTTCTCGGGATGTTGAGGCGCGGGCGACAGGAATCACTGCACCCCGGCACCGGGAAGCGATACCTCGCCGACCGGAGTGGCGAAACGTCCGGCCCGCTTCACGCCGGTCACCCTTTCGGTCAGCCCCCTCGCGACCAGCTGGTCGTGCATCGCCGCGGCAATGACCCGGCCCGTGCGCAAAGCATCCTGCGTGACCCCCTTCGCGCCGACCGCGCCGGCGGTCACCGCACTGCTGGCCACACTCACAGCGATCGGAATGGTCAACGGCGAGGGCACGAGGGCGCCGGCGATGCCGGGTTCCATGTTGCTGCCGCCGGTGGTCTCGAAGGACAACCATGGCTCAGTCTTCGAGGCCGCGAGATTAAAAACCCGCACCGAGGTCTCCAAACGAGTGCGCCCGGCACCGAGTCCGACGGCCATGCGGAGGGCACGGCTCCCTTGCCGCACGCGGAGGATTTTTCCGCGCACGAGCAAACCCTCGGACGGCGTGGGCGCACCGGGTTGCAAAAGACGTCCCGGCGCAACCCATTCTCCGGCCTTCGACATGATGCCGTCGGCCACGAGCGAACCAATCTTGGCCTCCACATCCTCGTCCGCCGTGGCCGCCGCCGCGTCGAATTCCACCCCGCGCCGCACTTCGAAGGGACGCACCGAGAGAACCTCGGGCCGCACGGTGGGAGCCAGGGCGGCATTTTCACGTTCCTGCAGCACGCTGACCGACGAACAACCGGTGGCGAGGAAAGCGAGAGGCAGTAAAAGTTTCATCGCTGCAGCTTCAGCCGGGCATAACGGACGCGTTCGTGGAAATCGGGTTTGCCGGTCTGGGGAGGGAACGACGACAAAACCGGACGCCCGCCCACTTTGTCATAGTCGTAGCGTCCGGCCAAGAACTCCCAGTCGCCATCCCCAGGTGGGCCGCCTACCGCCGGCCAAGGCAACGCGAGCACCGCACGCCAACCACCCTCGATACGCCCCGCCTGCACCAACATGCCGTCCGGTCGGTCAGCGGCGCGGCGGTAGTCGCGGAAGGCATAAACGGTCTGGCGACCTTCCGGTGTGGCATGCAGTTCGACATAGGACGGTTTTCCGCGCTGCGCGACAAACACTTCGACCACGTCGCCGATCTTGAAGTGATCCTCGCCATCGGCGCGGCCGGGCGCGATGAGTGCGGTGTCGCGGCAGACAAATTCGAAAAAGAGCCATTCGTCATTCCACCGGGCCCTCACCTCCGCGGGTTCGGCCGGGGCGCCGCCGACACCCGAAAGGGTCACCGCAGGCAGAGCCTCCCATCCGGAGCGGTCCGACCAAGCCCGTCCCGGGTTGAGCGCGGAGGCAAAGAGCGCCACGAGGAACAGGCTAGGCATGAGCAAATATAACAGCCACCGCGAGAGCCGTCACGCGCGCGTGATGCCGAGCGAGGCGGTCAATTTCCCGGGCACCGCTTCCTCGCCGAAATAAAGCCCCGAGACCGGCGCAATGTCGGCCGCACTCAAACCGACGGCGGTGGCGATGTAGTGATGGTCGACCAGCACGCCGTTGGAAGGATCCAGCCCCACCCAACCGGCCCCGGGGAGAAACACTTCGGTCCAGGCATGCAAGGCACTGTCCGCCTTGCGCTCGGAGGGATCGCTGGCGCTTTCCCACAAATAACCACTGACCAAGCGTGCGGCCTGACCCTCGGCACGGAGTGCCGCGGCGAGCAACACGGCGGTGTCCCGGCAGGCGCCGCGGCGGAGACGCAGGGTGTCCGCCGGGGCGTGCGCGTCGCCATCTTCGCGACGTTCGTAGGCGATGTTGGCGTGAATCCATTGGTTCATGGCGGTCAGCGCGCCAACCGTTTCGCGGCCCGGCATGGGACGGAGCGCGGGGGGGAACTCCGTCTTTTCTCCGGTCATGAGGAAAGAGGCCAACAACGCGCGCTCACGCCCCGTGTATTCGGCCGGCCACTGCAGGGCGCGGCTGTCGAGGAGGAAGCCGAAGGGGTTCCGCACCTCGACGGCGATCTCCGCCCGCAGCGTGTAGAGCAAATGATCTTCCTCGCGCGGGTAAAAGCATTGGGCGACCACATTGTCGAAAAGGTCATGGCGCCAATGGACGGCACCCGAGGCATTCGTGGCGAAGTCCAAGGCGACAACCCGCGCCTGCAAGGCGTCGCGCGGAAAGAGGCGCACCACATGGGGCGAGAGCCCGACCTTCCGCTCGTAGCGGTATTCGGCCCGGTAATCGACGGCGAGTTTCATGAGCTGCGTTTCATCAGGACTTTCACGGACATAGCTTGCCCACCGCAGCCTTTGAATGTCCCGCGCAATGGCGTGGCATCGGCAAAATCCCGCCCGAACGAAACCGCGACATGGCGCTCGCCGCACCATTGGTCATTGGTCGGGTCGAGGGCCACCCAGTCCATCCCGGGAACCAGAACTTCGACCCACGCATGCGTGGCGACTGCCCCGATCAGACGGCTGCCCGCCTTGGGCGGGTCGGTCTCGATGTAGCCACAAACGTAGCGCGCCGGCAGACCCGAGGTGCGGAGCACGGAGAGCATGAGATGGGCGAAATCCTGACACACTCCGGTCCGCGCTTTCCAAATGACCGCGAGCGGGGTCGAGTTTTCCGTCGAGCCCGGCTGGTAACGGAATTCGCGGTGGATCGCGTTATTAAGTGCCTCGAGTGCGGTGCGCAGCGTGGCGTCCGAGCGCAACCACCGCCGTCCCCAAGCCACCGCTTCGCCGCCCGTGGGCACGGCCGGCGAAGCCCGCAGGTAGTCGAAGATATCCGTGCCGACCGAAGAAAAAATTTGCCGCGCTTCCCCGATGGTGAGTTCCAGAGCCTCGGCGGGCAGTGCGGGCGGCGAGGTTTCGACCACGAGGCGGCTGCTCACCAGCAGGTGGTCGTGGCGTTTGACCATGGAATAAAACGAAGTGGGATTGCCGAAATAGTCTGCATAGGAGGACGACGGGCCGGCCGGAACAAAGTTCAGGTCGTGGGCCACAATCCGTTGGGACGGCCGGGACGGTGGGGTCAATCGCGCTTCGACGTAGGCCTCGCTCGCCGGCTCGTCGTAGCGGTAATCGGTCGTATGCAGGATCTCGAAGCGCATCAGTCGAGGAGGATCTGGTGGTTGATGAAGCCGTCGGCAATGACCTCATGGATGGCGTAAGTCCGCTCGGTGATCGTGGTGAGCAGGGCAACCAACGGGCCGAGCCGCGCCGGATCAAGTTGCACCCCGCCACCCGCTTCACCGGAGGCCGTGGTGGCGGGCAGGAGGTAAGACGACCAATCGGCCGCGGCGACAAGGTGTCCGATCGCTTGGAGCGCATCGCGCGTGCGGACCATCCCGGGTGAATCGTCGTCCTTCGCCCCGAGCAAGTGCGCGCAACGCCCGAGGCAACGCCGCACCGAGCGCGGCATCTCCGGATGGTCGTAAAGGAGGCGCAAGACGGGAACCGGCTCGGCCCGCATTTGGTAGACGCGGCGGTAAGCATCGCGCGACCCGAGCAGGCGGAGGAAGGCGGATAACTCGATTTCCACCGCATGCCCGGACGAATCGGGTGTTTTTTCCGTCCGGCGGCCAATCGATTTGAAAATAGTCAACCCCGCATTGGCCGTGATCGCCGCACGCTCGAATTGCTGGCCGAGGAGGCAGAAATTCCAACCGCGGTCGGCCAACATGGTTGCTTCCGCCATGCCGAAAAATTCCGCGATCCCCGAGGTGGCCTCCGCGCTGAAGCGCTGGGTGGCCAGCGCGAGCGACGCTTCATCCGCGTCCGGACGGAACCGCGCACGGGCAAAGCGCCCCTCGAGGTTGCCGAGCACGCCGAAGGCTTCGACGCTCAGGCACTCCATGATCTGGCCGGCATTGCGCAGCGCACGGCGCAGCGTGCTGCAGACCGAGCCCTCCTCGCGTCCGTCGAGCACGAGATGGTAACGCTCGAGCGCACTGGAAATGCCGCGCTTGCGCCCCGTCTCGCGGTTCTCCAGCGGGGGCAGCACACGATTCCAGACCGGACGGTAGAGTTGGCGCTCGGCGCGGTTGAGTTCTTCGGTTTCCAGACTTTCGACCACGCCGACCATGGTGGAAAGGCTCTGCGCGCGCTCGAGGTAACGGCCCAGCCAATAGAAGGAGTCGGCCACGCGGCTGGTCACCTGGGTTTGGGGAGCATGGACCTCGACCGCGCGATTGACGACCAAGGCACGGGGGCCGACCTCTTGGTCGGTGGCCAGCACCCAGGTATCCTTGCTCCCGCCACCCAGCTCCGAAGCCGTGAAATTGCTCTCCGCGGACGAAACACGGGTCAAGGCCCCGGGGAAGACCTCGTAATCGCCACCGGCGCAACGCAGGGCGAAAACAATGTGATCCTGGCGACGGTCATCGAGCCCGCCCTTGCGATCGAGGCACACCGTGGCTGCCCCGGTGTCGCGCGGCTGAGCCACGTAGTTCTGCGGCTCATCGCGGAGGAGACGTTGCAACTTGGCGATATCCGCCTTGGTGCTCCCCGCATGGCAGATGAAAGACTCCCCGTAAAGCGGATGAATGTCATAGTCCTCGAGACTCCCGACCACATGATCGCGCTGGTCGAGATCTCCCAGCCACCACGTGCGCAAGGTGGGCAGGATTTCGTCTTCCCCGAGGTAAAAGCGGATGATCCGGGCGGAAAACTGCAGGAGGGCGCGGTCGTCGGCCAACTGGCTGCCCATCGCATTGGCCACCGCAACCGTGCCTTGGCGCACGCACTGCGCGAGGCCCGCCACGCCGAGCAGCGAATCGCGGCGGAAGGCCATCGAATCAAGCCACGCGTCGGCCACCCGCGTGTAGAGCACATCGATGCGCTCCAAGCCGGAAACACTCTTCAAATACAGCCGGTCGTCGAGGACCAGCAGATCGCCCCCCTGCACGAGCGGAATGCCCATGCGGCGGGCGAGGAAGCCATGCTCCGAATGAGCGCAACTGCCCGCCCCGGGTGTGAGCAAGGCCACCACCGGTTCGTCCACGCCGCGCGGCGCGAGCGCGCGGAACGTCTCGAGAATGGAGACCGGAACATCCGCGATACTCTGCGGATTGTGGTTCTGGAATGCTTCGGCAAAGACGCGCGAAAGCGCCCGGCGGTTTTGCATCATGTAGCTGATACCCGAGGCATTGCTGAAATAATGGTGCGCCACGGCCAGCCGTCCGTCCGGGCGCCGCGCCAAGGCCAGGCCGGACAAATGGAGGAACGCCCCGCCGGGGCGGGGCAGACCGACCGCCGGACGCTGGAAAAACGGGCTACCCAGGACGACGCGGGCCGGAATGACTTGCGCGCGGAGGATGGTTTTCTCGCCATGGATGTCATCCAGAAAGAGTTCGAAGGCTTTCAGCCTTTGCCGCATACCGGCCGCCACCTCCAACCACTCGCTCCCGCCGAACAAGGCGGGCAAGACGTCGCAGAACCACGGACGCCGCCCCCACGGCCGGTCGCGGGCGATGTCGAAGGTCACGCCCATCTCGCGCATCGTTGCTTCGAGCCGTTCGATGATCAGCCTCGTCTCGCCTTTGGGGAGCGAAAGAACGAGATCGAGGACCGGACGGTAGATTTCCCGCGGCGCCCCATCCGGCAGGAAAACCTCGTCCCAGGAGTTGCCGACAGTGTTTTTCCCCCGTTTCTGCACCCGCCGACCGTTTCCGCGGTGGGAAGGGGGGTCAAGCAGATAGAGAAATGCTTTTGACACCCTGCCGCCGGGCCCATATTCTGCGTGGCCAATTTTGCTATGAAAACTTTTTCCGCCAAAGCCGAAGAAATCCAGCGCAGCTGGTGGGTTGTCGATGCTGAAAACAAGGTCCTCGGACGCATCGCGACCAAAATTGCCGACGTCCTGCGCGGCAAAAACAAGGCCGTCTACACCCCGCATTGCGACACCGGCGACTTCGTCGTGGTGATCAACGCTTCGAAGGTGCGTGTGACCGGCAAGAAGACGAAGGCGAAAGTCTACACCAGCTTTTCCGGTTACGTCGGCGGCCACAAAAGCGAAACTTTCGAGAAGCGCCAGGCCCGTCGTCCCGAATTGCTGGTCGAACTCGCCGTGCGTGGCATGATCCCGCACAACCGCCTCGGCCGCGCCCAGTTCACCAAACTGAAAGTTTACGCCGGCGCCGAACATCCGCACAGCGCCCAACAACCCAAAGAACTCAAAATTCCCTGATCATGTCCGACGTCCACACCGCCACCGGCCGCCGCCGCACCGCCGTCGCCAGCGTGCGCCTCACTGCAGGCTCCGGCAAAATCGAGGTCAACAAACGCGAGTTCAACGATTACTTCCCGACGACCACCTTGCAGACCGCCGTGTTGCGTCCGCTCGAGCTGGCCGGGCGCAAGCAGAACCTCGACATCATTTTGAAGACTTCCGGCGGCGGCGTGACCGGCCAAGCCGGAGCTTCCAGCCTCGCCATCGCGCGGGCCCTGCTCAAGCTTGACGCCAACCTGCGCCCCGAACTGAAGAAGAACGGCCTCCTCACCCGCGATCCGCGGATGAAAGAGCGCAAGAAGCCCGGCCGTCCCGGCGCCCGCAAGCGCTTCCAGTTCTCCAAGCGTTAAGCCATGCGCCCCGTGCGCGTGGTATTGGCACTCGTGCTCACCGCCTTTCTCGGGCGGGCCGAGGAAGCTGCGACTTTCACCGCAGGTGACTTCAGCTTTGCCGTGCCCGCGGGATGGATTTCCGTGGCGCCATCCTCACCGATGCGCAAAGCGGAGTTGCGCGTTCCCGGGCCCGAAGGAACGGGCGCAGCCGGAGAAGCCGTCATCACAGTTTTCCATTTCGGCCCCGGTCAAGGCGGCACCGTGCAGCAAAATGTCGACCGCTGGTTCGGTCAGTTCGACGGCGACAACGAGGCCAAAGGTGTGGCCACCGCCAAGGAAACCATCGGCACTGTGCCGGTTACCTTCGCCCGCGCCCGCGGCACCTTCCAAAGCGGCATGCCCGGCCAGGCGACCACCCCGCTGGAAGGCCAAGCCCTCCTCGGCACCATCCTGGAAAATCCGAACGGCGACGTTTACCTCAAGATGACCGGCCCGGCCCCGACGGTCGAAAAAGCCGAACCCGCCTTCGTGCAAATGATCCGCGCTGCCTGCGGCGGATAGGTTGTCCTGCCGTTGTCGCGCGCCTGACGATACCCGTCATCGATCGACATAAACTGTAGCGGCGGTCTATGACCGTCGCTGCATGTCTCCTTCAGTCACCGGCGGTCATAGACCGCCGCTACAACAAAACCCTCGGAGCCCCCTGAGCTTTACTTCATCACCGCCAACAAAGTGTCGGCAATGGTGCTCGGAGTCTCTGCCACGGCGATACCAGCCTCGCGCAGCGCGTCTTTCTTGGCTGATGCCGTGCCCTTGCCTCCGGAGATGATCGCACCGGCGTGGCCCATGCGGCGCCCGGGGGGTGCCGTGGCCCCGGCAATGAAGCCGGCCACAGGTTTGTCGCAATGCTCTTTGAGCCAGGCGGCGGCCTCTTCCTCGGCACTGCCGCCAATTTCACCGATCAGAATGATTCCGTGCGTGTCGGGGTCGGCGGTGAAAAGTTGCACCGCATCGAGTGTTGTCGTGCCGATGATCGGGTCACCCCCAATACCGATGCAGGTTGATTGCCCCACCCCGCGGCTGGTCAATTGCCAGACCGCTTCATAGGTGAGCGTGCCGGAGCGGGAGACCACGCCGATGTGGCCCGGTTTATGAATGTAGCCGGGCATGATGCCGATCTTGCACTGGCCGGGAGTGATGATGCCCGGACAATTCGGACCGATCAGGCGTGAAGGACTCGATTGGAGCAACTCCTTCACCCGCATCATGTCCATGACCGGAATGCCCTCGGTGATGCAGACAATCAGCTCCACCCCGGCATCGGCGGCCTCGAGGATGGCGTCCGCCGCGAACTCCGGCGGAACAAAGATCATGGTGGCATTGCAGCCCGTCGCTTGGCGTGCTTCGTGGACGGTGTCAAAGATGGGCACCTTGTCATCGAATTTCTCGCCGCCCCGTGCGGGAGTGACTCCGGCCACGACATTCGTGCCGTATTCCATGCAGTTGCGCGTGTGGAAGGCGCCGGACTTGCCGGTGATGCCCTGCACAACCAGGCGGGTGTTTTTGTCGACGAGAACAGACATGATTAGAGAGGATGAGGTTTAACCACCGATTACACAGATAACACTGATAAGAATTCTTTCTGAGCCATCCGTGAAATCCGTGTCATCCGTGGCTGAATTTCAATTCTTCGGCGCCAACGCGACGATTTGCTGGGCGGCGTTATCCAAATCATTGGCCGTGACGATAGGGAGGCCTGATTCGGCCAATAGCTTGCGGCCCGCCTCCACATTGGTGCCTTCAAGACGGACGACCAGCGGGATCTCGAGCTTCACCGCCTTGACCGCGTTGAGGATACCTTGCGCGATGACATCGCATTTCATGATGCCTCCGAAAATATTGACCAGGATCGCTTGGACCTTCGCGTCAGAAAGCAGGATTTTGAAAGCTTCGGTCACTTGCTCTTCGCTGGCCCCGCCGCCGACATCGAGGAAGTTGGCCGGTTCGCCGCCGTGGTGCTTGATGATATCCATGGTGGCCATGGCCAGACCGGCACCATTGACCAGGCAGCCGATATTGCCATCCAACCCGATGTAGCTCAGGTGATGTTTGGAGGCGGCCACTTCGCGCGGATCCTCCTCGGCCACGTCCCGCAGGGCGACGATGTCGGGGTGACGGAAAAGCGCGTTGTCGTCGAAAGAGAACTTGGCATCCAAGGCGAGGACCTCGCCGCCTTTGGTCAAGACGAGCGGATTGATCTCGACCATCGAGCAATCGGACGAAAGAAAGCAACGGTAGAGGGCGGCGAACAATTTGCAGGCGCCGCGCATTTGGCCGGGTGCGAAGCCGAGTTCTTTGGCCAGTTTGCGGGTCTGGTAAGGTTGCAAACCAAAAGCCGGATCAACGGCTTCGCGGAGGATTTTTTCCGGGCTATGGGCCGCCACTTCCTCGATGTCCATCCCTCCCTCGCGACTGGCCACGATGACCGGCGCACCGGTGGCGCGGTCCATGAGGATGGCGAAATAAAATTCCTTCTCGATCTCGACCGATTCGGCGACCAGCACTTGGTTGACCAAGCGTCCTTCGGGTCCGGTCTGATGCGTGACCAGCGTCTGTCCGATCATCTTGCCCGCGATACCGCGGGCCTGGCCTGCCGTCTTGCAGAGATGCACGCCGCCCTGGAATCCGTTGGTGAAAGCGCCTTTGCCGCGTCCACCGGCATGAATTTGCGCTTTGACCACAATCGAGTTGGTCCCGAGTTCGCGCGCCACTTTCTCCGCCTCGGCCGCCGTGCGGGCGACGGAACCGCGCGGGTTGTCCGCACCGAACTTGGTCAGGAGTTCCTTGGCTTGGTATTCGTGGATATTCATGCGTGGTGAAAGGTAGGGACACGCGGCTCGCGTGTCCGCTTCAAGCGGAAGGACGAGCGACCGCTCGTCCCTACCTCCTTATGCTGCCTCGACCGCGTTCATCGAGGCAAGCGTGGCCTCCTCGATTTCCTTGTACAAATTTTGGTCGGCCTTGAGCGCTTCTTTGGCCGCATCGCGGCCTTGGGCCAGCTGGTTGCCATTGAAGCTGAGCCAGCTGCCGCGTTTCTCGATGACATTTTTTTCCAACGCGATATCGATGAGCGAGCCGACATTGGAAATGCCCTCGTTGTACATGATGTCGAATTCCGCCTCGGTGAAAGGCGGGGCGACTTTGTTTTTCACCACCTTGACCCGGGTGCGGTTGCCGGTGACGGTGCCGTCGCCCTGCTTGATCGCGCCGATGCGGCGGATATCCATCCGCACGCTGGAGTAAAATTTGAGCGCCTTGCCACCGGGAGTGGTTTCCGGGCTGCCGAACATGACGCCGATTTTTTCGCGGATCTGGTTGGTGAAAATGCAGCAGGTGCGGGCTTTGGCAATGAGGGCGGTGAGTTTGCGCATGGCCGCACTCATCAGACGCGCCTGGGCACCGACGGTCGAATCGCCGATTTCGCCTTCCAATTCCTGTTTGGTGACCAAGGCGGCCACCGAGTCGAGGACAATGACGTCGAGCGCATTGGAGCGGACGAGTGTTTCGCAAATGCGGAGCGCCTCCTCGCCCGAGCTGGGCTGGGAAACCAGCAGGTCGTCGAGATTGACCCCGAGACGCTGGGCGTATTTCGGATCGAGGGCGTGCTCGACGTCGATGAAGGCGGCCAACCCGCCGCGCCGCTGGGCCTGGGCAATGATGGTGAGCGTAAGGGTGGTTTTGCCGGAGGACTCGGGTCCGTAAATCTCGACAATGCGACCGCGGGGCACCCCGCCCACGCCGAGCGCGCGGTCGATCATGATGTTGCCGGTCGGAATGACGTCGATGTTGGTCTGCGAATGGTCGCCGAGGCGCATGATGGCGCCGTCGCCGTAATCCTTGGCGATCTGCTGCAGGGCGAGATCGAGGTTCTTGTTGCGTTGGGAGGACGCTTTGTCGGTGGCGAGTTCGGTTTTCGGTTCGGCGGATTTGGCGGGCATGGGGACAGGTCTTTCTAGATGTCGAGGTTGCGGACGTTGAGGGCGTTGTCCTCGATAAAATGGCGGCGCGGTTCGACCACGTCGCCCATGAGGACGGTGAACATTTTATCGGCTTCGACCGCGTTGGTGTCGTCGAGCCTGACCCGCAGGAGCCGGCGTTTGTCCGGATCCATCGTGGTCTGGAAAAGTTCCTTGGCGTTCATTTCACCGAGTCCCTTGAACCGCTTGATCTGCACGCCGCGGCGGCCGATTTCTTTGACCAGATCAAGAATGCGCGGGATAGCGAAGATTTCGTGTTTTGTCTCGCGCTCGCCTTCGCCTTCGACCAAATGGAAAATCGGCCGGTCGGTCGCCGTATAATGATCGATTTCGAGGCCCTTTTTCGAGAGTTCCTTGACCAACTTGTCGACCGCGACCGACTCGTGGATTTCGAGGAGGCGCGCGCGACGGCGCCGCCCAGGGGTTTCTTTTTCCTTCGGCGCAGTCTCGCCCTCCGTGCTTTCCGGTTCTTCACCCTCGAACAAATTGAGGTCGTTGTTCTTCTTGGCGAAGGCCTGCAGCTCGTTCTCGTCGTGGAAATATTCGACCGACTCCGTATTGCCGTCGCGGATTTTGATCAGGTAAATGGGCAGGCGGCCGTCCTTCGGGTCTCGCGCCTCGAGGTAACTCTCGAAGTCTCCGCCCAGACGCTGGATCGCGTTGCTGTGCTTGTTCAGGCGTTCGAGGAGTTCGAGGATTTCTTTGAGCTGCGTCTCGCTGAAGGCCTTTTCGTTTTTCAGGTGGACGAGTTTGACCTCCTCCGCGCCGAGCGAAATGAGGATCTTGGTCAGCTGCGCGTCGTCATCGACGTATTCCTCGCGTTTCCTCCGCTTGATCTGGTAAAGCGGCGGCTGCGCGATGTAGATGCAACCGCGGCGGACCAACTCGGTCATCTGACGGTAGAAAAAGGTGAGCAGCAAGGTGCGGATGTGCGATCCATCCACGTCGGCGTCGGTCATGATGATGATCCGCCCGTAGCGCAGCTTCCCGAAATTGAACGCGCCCTCCTGGTCACCCTCGCCGATGCCCGTGCCGACCGCGGTAATCATGGTCTGGATTTCGGTGTTCTGGAGCACCTTGTCCAAACGCGCTTTCTCCACGTTGATCAGCTTGCCGCGAATCGGCAGGATGGCCTGGAAGCGGCGATCGCGCCCCTGCTTGGCCGAGCCACCGGCCGAGTCGCCCTCGACGATGAAGAGTTCGGTCAGCGATGGATCGCGCTCGGAACAATCGGCCAGTTTGCCGGGCAGTCCGCCACCGGTCAGCGCGCTCTTGCGCACCGTCTCGCGGGCTTTGCGGGCCGCCTCGCGGGCCCGGGCCGCGGTGATCGCCTTTTCGAAAATCTTTTTCGCGATGGGCGGGTTGGTCTCGAAAAAATCCATCAACCCTTCGTAGATGATCGAGCTGACAATGCCGTCGACCTCGGGGTTGACCAGTTTGACTTTGGTCTGGCTCTCGAATTTCGGGTCGGGGTGCTTGAGGCTGAGGACGCAGATCAGGCCCTCGCGCACGTCGTCGCCGGTGATGATGGGATCCTTGTCTTTGACCAGATTGTTGGCCTTTGTGTATTGGTTGATCGCGCGGGTCAGCGCCGAGCGGAACCCGGTGATGTGCGTGCCTCCGTCCGGGTTCGGGATCGAATTGGTGAAGCAGAGGATCTGGTCGGTGTAGCTGTCGTTGTATTGCAGCACGCACTCAACCAGGACGTCTTCTTCGACGTCCTCGCCGTCCTTGTTCTTCATCTTCGTCTTCCGCGCGCCGGTCAGTTTGATCACTTTCGGGTGAAGGACCGATTTGCTTTCGCCCAATTCCTTGACGAATTCCTCGATGCCGAGCTTGTAGACAAAAAGGGTCTTTTTCGGTTCGCCCTCGACGCGCTCGTCGGTCAGGCGGATTTCGAGGCCGCAATTGAGGAAGGCCAACTCGCGCATACGCGCCCCAAGGCGCTCGAAGACAAATTCCGTGGTGGTGAAAATTTCAGTATCCGGCAAGAACGTGATTTGCGTGCCGGTCTGCTTTTTGTTTTTCAGCTCGCTCAGGACGGTGAGTTGCTGCGTCGTTTTGCCTTTGGCGAACGACATGAAATAAACCTGGCCATCCCGATAAACCTCCGCTTTGAACCACTCGGAGAGCGCGTTGACGCACTTGGCGCCGACACCGTGGAGACCGCCGCTGAATTTGTAGGCGCCCTGACCGAATTTTCCGCCGGCGTGGAGGTTGGTCAGCACCAACTCGATGGCCGGGATCTTCCACTTCGGGTGCATGTCGACCGGAATGCCGCGGCCATTGTCGCGGACGGAACACGAGCCGTCGGCGTGGATGGTCACGTCGATGTGCGTACAGAAACCGGCAAGATGTTCGTCGATCGAGTTGTCGAGGACCTCGTAAACGCAGTGGTGCAGGCCGCGTTCATCGGTGTAGCCGATATACATCCCAGGCCGCTTGCGCACCGCTTCCAAGCCTTCGAGTTTGTCGATCTGCGCGGCGCCGTAGGCCGTGTCTTTGGCCAAGGCCGTTTCCGTGATTTCCTTCTCTTTCGACGCCATAAAATATCGTTTCTTCCGGGATGCGCCCGGCTCAGCGGGTGCGTTTGTCCAAAGTATCCCGACACGCGCCCCGCTCCAGCCTTTTTTGGGCGCGGCCGCCGCTTTTCCGAGTCATAAGCGGGCCAGCGAGGTTCGGTGCCTGCACTGGCACGGCCCGGAAAAACGGGAGCGGCCGGGCACTCCGATCATGGCCAACCCCGCCACGGAACGTTTTCCGGTTGGCTTTTTCCGCACATCTTCCCGCACGATGGCGGCCCGTGCCGAAAATTGTCCCGCAACTCGCCGGCGCCCTCTTGCTCGCCGCCCTGTTCCTCGCCGCTGTGACCTGGAATCACGGCCAGGTCATGATTCCGCTCGCCGATGGCGGCACCTTGGTTGTCTTGGCCGACGGCGACTGCCACAGCCGCATGCAACGCGCAGCCTTGGTCGCCGCCCGGCCCGGCACCATCGTGCGCGCCCACGATTTTGAAAATCATCCCGCCGGCACCGTGCCGCATACCACCGCGCCGCTGGACTACCTCATCGCGGCCTTGGGCCTCTTCATCCATCCGCTCGAGGTCGCGGGCGCCTGGATCTCGCCGCTCCTCGGGCTCCTCACCTTGCTCTTCCTACTTTTTTGGTCCCGGGCGGTCGACCTGCGTCCGCGCGGGCCCATGTTATTTCTCTTCGCCGTTTCGCCGGCGCTCACCCATGCCTTCGCGCTCGGCCGTCCCGACCATCAATCGCTGCTCGTGGCCCTGACCACCATCGCGCTGGCCGCCAATTTCGCCTTCGTCCGCACGGCGCATCCGGCCTGGGCTTGGACCTCGGCCGGCGCTTGGGGCTTCGCTCTTTGGGTTTCATGGTTCGAGCCGCTCGTCCTCCTCGCCACCCAGGAAGTCGCCCGAGCCATCGCCCTGCGAAAAGCGGCGTGGCCGACGGTCTGGCGGCGGGCCTTGCTCCTGACCGCAGGCCTCGCCCTCGCCGCGTGGGCGTTCGAGGGTTTCCGTAATCCGTGGCCGGATCCGGTCGTGCGGGAATTTTTCCCGCGGTGGGCCGCGCTGCTCGGGGAACTGCAGGGCGCCACGCCGCAGGCACTCTTCGCGTGGACCGGATGGCTTCTGGTTCCCGCCCCGCTTCTCCTCGCCTGGAACTATCTCAAAACCCGCGATCCCCTCGCGCTCCTCGTTCTTGTGCTCCTCGCCGTGGTCACCGCGCTGACCGGATGGCAGGCGCGCTGGAATCCGTGGTTGGCGGCCATCTTCTGTCTCGCCTTGCCGTGGATCCTGCGTCCGCTGGCCAAGCCGTGGCTGGTCTGGCTCCTCTTCTTGGTCAGCCTCTGGCCGGTCGCCGCGGCCTGGGAAGCACGCACTCTTCCCTCACCGCAGGAGGCAGCGCGGAGGCAGGAAGCAGTAAGAGAAGCCGCGCTCCTCGCCCAAACCGCCGAGTTCCTGCGCAACCAACCGCGGGGGGGCGTGCTCGCGCCGTGGTGGATTTCACCCGCGCTGGCCCACCGGAGCGGACAACCCATGGTCGGCGGCACCTCGCACCAAAGCCTGCCGGGAACGGCCGACACGGCGCGCTTTTTCCTCGCCGATGACGATACCGTGGCCGCGGCGCAACTCCGCCTGCGAGAGGTGAAATACGTGGTGACCGATGCGCCGGAACGGGTGATATCCACCTCGGCCGCACTCCTCGGCATTCCTCCGCCCGGCGATCCGCTCATCGTCCGGTTGGCCCGCGGGCGCGAGATCCCCGACTTCCTCGAACCCGTGTTCGCCAACCCCTTCTTCCGCGTTTACAAAGTGCGGGATGAGTGAATTCGATTTTGTGGTCGTCGGTGGCGGCAGCGGGGGATACGCCGCCGCGCGCACCGCGGCAGGCGAAGGTCTCCGCACCGCGGTGATCGACGGGTCGGAGGAACTCGGCGGGCTCTGCATTCTGCGCGGATGCATGCCGAGCAAGACGCTCATCGAGTCGGCCAACCGCCTGCAGGACATGCGCGAAGCCGGGGAGTTCGGGCTGCACGCCGGGAATCCCAGATTCGACGGGGCGAAAATTATCGAGCGCAAAAAACGCCTCATCTCCGGATTTGCCAAATACCGCGCCGAGCAACTCGAGAACGGACGCTTCGAACTCATCCGCGGACACGCCCGTTTCGCCGGTCCGGACAAATTGATCGTGCGCCTGCGCCAGGGCGGGGAACAAATCGTCACCGCCCGCAGTATCCTCGTCGCCACCGGTTCGGTCATTCGTCATCCGGACATTCCCGGACTGGCCGAAGCCGCGCCGTTGGTCAGCGATGACGTCCTCGACAACCCGCACCCCCCCAAGTCGCTTCTCGTCTTGGGCGCCGGGCCCGTCGCCCTCGAAATGGCCCACTACCATCGTGCCCTCGGCGCGGAGGTCACCGTGGTCCAACGCAGCAAGCAGATCCTCAGCTCGATGGACCGCGATGTGGCCGACGCGGTGCAACACGGCATGGAGCGGCACGGAACCAAATTTGTCCTTGGCGGCAAAATCCTCCAGGCCGGACGCAGCCCGCGCGGCAAATGGGTGCGCGTCGCGCACGACGATCGGGAGGAGACGCTCGAAGCGGATGAAATTCTGCTCGCGCTGGGACGCGATGCCGCCACCGCCGGGCTTGATCTCGCCACCGCCGGCCTCGACATTCCGCCCGGCCGTCCCCTCGCCACCACCGACACCCAACAGACCTCCGTCCCGTACATCTTCGGGGCCGGCGATGTGACAGGGAAATTGGAAATCGTCCACATCGCCATCGAGCAGGGCGAAATTGCCGCCCGCAACGCGGCAAGGTTCCTGCGCGGGAAAAACGAACCCCTCGAAACGATCGACTACCGCCTCCGCCTCTTTGCCGTCTTCACCCAACCCGAGGCCGCCATGGTCGGTCTCTCCGCCCGCGAGGCGGCCGAACTCGGGCTCGACTTCGCTGCGGCGACCTATCCGTTCGACGACCACGGCAAATCCATCGTCCACGGCAAACCCGACGGCTTCGTCAAATTGCTCGCCGACCGCAAAACGGGCGAACTCCTCGGCGGGGCCGTGGTCGGACCCCACGCCTCGGAACTCATCCATGAAGTCGTCGTCGCCCTGCGTTACCGCGCCACCGCCGCCGAATTCGTCAAAATTCCCCACTACCATCCCACGCTGAGCGAAATTTGGGCCTACCCGGCGGAAGAACTCGCCGGCTGACCCGGACTGCGCATTTTTCCGTTCGCCGCTTTCCTTTTGACACCCCGGTCCCGTCCATTAACGTGGACGCTTCACCAAACAATGAATCTCAGCAATATCGTCAATCCCATGAACGAAACACCCACCGGCACCGCCAACCGCAACCACCTTTCCAGCGACGTCGAAATCAAAGGAACCCTCAAGTTCCAAAACGACCTCGTTTTCGACGGCAAAATCGAAGGCGAAATCCAGTCCAACGCCACCCTCACGGTCGGCAAAAGCGCCCACGTGCAGGGCGAATTGAAATCCAAATCGGTCATCATCCACGGCTCCGTGCAGGGCAATATCGATGCCGCCGAGCGGGTCGAACTCAAAGCCACGGCACAACTCGTCGGTGATCTCCGCGCCGGCCGCATCATCATCGAAGACGGCGCCACCTTTGTCGGCAAATCCGAAGTCAGCCCGAACAAATCCGCCCTCCCGCGCACCGATTCGCGCCCGGCCGGCGGCGCGCCCGGCGGCGACCCGAAAAAAGGTCTGCTCTAAGGAAGCGGAGCTGTCATGCCGCCAAGGAAGCCGAAAAAAGCGGTCTCCTGTCCGAAGTGTGCGGCCTCGCAGGAAGAAGCGCCGGGGGTGATCAGCACTTTCTGCCGGGCCTGCGGCAACCATTTCGAGTTGGGCGACAAGCCGCCCGCCGCCACCCAAGCCAAAGTCACCACTTGGGGCGAACGTCTCGCCCCGCTGGCCGCGCGCTTTGCCCCGCTGACCAAGCGCGCCCTGCGACGGGCCGAGCCTTGGTTGCTCCGCTACGAACCGCAGATCGACAAGCTGCGCGAATACTACCATCGCTGGCGGCCCCCGGAGTTCAAACGTGTCCGTTGTCACGAGTGCGGCCGCCTCCAGGAGGTGCCCTACCTTGCGGCTTCGACCTCCTGCCCGAATTGCAATGCACACATCGACCTCTATGACGTTCTGGTCGAGAAGCGCATCAGCCGTGTCGTCCGCACCCGCGGCACATTGACCATCAAAAAATTCGGCTACTTGAACAACCAAGTCACCATCTGCGGCGCGGCCGACATCGGCGGCGGGGCGGCGGGGAAAATTTTTTGCGACGGCGAAACGAAGATCCGCACGGCCGGCCGGCTCAATTGCGAAGTCGGGTCCCGCCGCATCCGCGTCGAAAAAGGCGCCGACGTGGTGGTCGCCCATCCGATCCGCGTCCACGACATGGTGGTCAGTGGAAAAATCACCGCCCGCATTTACTGCAACGGCACCCTGCGCATCCTCAAACGCGGTTTTCTCCGCGGCGAGGTCCATGCCCGCTCCATCATGGTCGACAAAGGAGGTCTCCTCCAAGCCGAGCTCAACATCGGACGCTTCGACGAGCTCGACCCCGAAATCCTCGGAACCCTGCAAGAACGCGCCTGCTATATGGCACTGGAAGACGTCACCCTGGGCGAGAAGCAGGCCACCTTGGAAATCTGAGCCGCTCCGGCTTTGGGATTGAAGACGGCCGCTCGCGCCGCTAAAAATCTTGCTTCGCCGCGGGCACCCCGCCGCTCACGTCATGCCGAGCCTCGACCTCTTTCTTCAGCCCGAGATTTTTCTCGTCTGGACGTCGGCCCTCAAAACCATGGTCATCCTGGGCGTCGTCCTCACCATGGTGGCCTACTCGGTCTGGGCGGAGCGCAAGGTCAGCGCCTTCATCCAGGATCGCGTCGGGCCGAACCGCGTCGGCTGGGCCGGGCTGATCCAACCGATCGCCGACGGAGTGAAGCTCCTCCTCAAAGAAAATTTCGTTCCCGCCGGGGTGAACAAATTCTTTTTCAGCATAGCGCCGAGCCTGGCCATGATTCCGGCCATCCTCGTTCTCGCCGTGCTCCCCTTTGGCAGTTCGCTCTTCGGGGTCCCCATGGTCATTGCCAACCTCGACATCGGCGTGCTCTGGGTCTTCGCCGTTTCCTCGCTCGGGGTTTACGGCATCGTCCTCGCCGGTTGGGCCTCGAACTCGAAATACCCGTTCCTCGGCGGCATCCGCTCGAGTTCGCAAATGATTTCCTACGAACTTTCGCTCGGACTCTCCGTTGTGCCCGTCTTCATGATCACCGGCACGCTCAACCTCGGCGAAATCGTGCAATACCAGGTGGACAACGGATGGATGGTTTTCCCCGCATGGTTCCAGAGCGGCGGGGGACTGCTTGAAATCACCACGGACAGCGGGAGCATGTTCGGGCTGGATCTCGCACAAACCCTTCTTTGGATCCCCATGATGATTTCGTTCGTAATCTTCATGATCGCCATGTTCGCCGAAACCAACCGCATGCCTTTCGACCTGCCCGAAGCCGAGCAGGAGCTGATCGGCGGTTACCATACGGAATACTCGTCGATGCGCTTCGCTCTCTTTTTTCTCGGCGAATACGCCGCCATGATCGCCGGGGCCGGAGTCATCGTGACCCTTTTCCTCGGCGGATGGAGCCTGCCCTTTATCCCGGACGGTTCGCAGGGCTGGTTCTGGGGACTGGTCAACATCGGCACGTTCTTCGCCAAAGTCGCCGCGATCATCTTTTTCTTCCTCTGGGTGCGCTGGACCCTGCCGCGCTTCCGCTTCGATCAGTTGATGAATCTCGGCTGGTATGTTTTCTTCGAGGTGGCGCTGGTTAACATCTTCCTCACCGCGGGCATCCTCGCTTATCTCCAATCCTGACATGGCCACGATCGTCCAACGCCCGAAACTAAGCCTCCTCGAACGCTCCTACTTTCCCGCCATCCTTGGCGGCCTCTGGATCACGATCAAACACTTCTTCAAGATGCTCTTCGGTCAGACCAAGGTCACCATGCAGTATCCCGAGCAGAAGTGGGACAGCGCCATGCCCGAGTGGTATCGCGGTGCGCCGACCTTGGTGAAGGACGAGCATGACCGCGAACGCTGCGTGGCCTGCCAGCTCTGCGAGTTCATTTGTCCGCCCCGCGCCATCACGATCAAACCCGGCGAACTCCCCGGCGACAGCCAGTGGTCCAAGGTCGAAAAATACCCCGAGAAATTCGACATCGACATGATCCGCTGCATCTACTGCGGACTCTGCGAGGAAGTCTGCCCCGAACAGGCTATTTTCCTGCGCAAGGACTACTCGATCACCGGCCTGACCCGCGCCGAAATGGTCCACGACAAGGAAAAGCTCTACGAATTGGGCGGTGTCATGTCCGGCCTGGTCCACAAGTGGAACGAAAAAAAGTGATCGAAAGGGGCCTGCTCGCCTCCTAGGCTGACGCCTTCCGGCCTGCAAAGCGGCGCACGAAAAGCGCCCCCGGCGCAAACCACCGCATGCTCACCATCCTGTTCTGGGTCTTCTCCGTGCTGATGCTCGCCTCGGCCGCGGCCGTCGTCCTTTTCCGCAACCCGGTCAACAGCGCGATGAGTCTCGTCCTCTCCTTCCTCGCCCTCGCCGCTCTTTTTGTTACCCTCGACGCCTTCTTCATCGGGGTCATCCAGGTTCTCGTCTATGCCGGCGCGGTCATGGTCCTTTTCCTTTTCATCATCATGCTCCTCGACCTCAAGGCCGAGACCCGCCGCCGCCTCAACATTGCCGCTCTGGCTGGCGGACTCGCCGTGCTCGGCGGTTTCGTGGTCCTCATCACGCACGTGGTCAAATCCCTCCCCTCCTCCGCCGATCACTTTCCCCCTCTGGCCCGCACCGGATACCCCGATGCTTACGAAATCGGCATGACCCTCTTCAGCGGTTTCAACCTCCCCTTCCAAGTCATCGGCGTCCTCCTCCTTGTCTCCACCGTCGGCGTGGTCATCCTCAGCCGCCGCAACCTGCGCTAAGACCATGCCCACCCTCGGCGATTATCTTTTGGTCAGCGGTCTCCTTTTTTCCATCGGCCTGGCCGGTGTCCTCCTGCGCCGCAACCTCCTCATCATCTTCATGAGCCTCGAACTCATGCTCAATGCGGCCAATCTCTCCCTCGTCGCCTTCGCCCGCCACGGCGTCACTGCCTTCGGACTCCCCGACTACAACGCCCAAGTCCTCGTGTTCTTCATCATCACGGTGGCCGCCGCCGAAGTGGCGGTCGGGCTCGCCATCATCGTCGCCCTTTACCGCCTGCGCCAAACCACGCACGTCGAGGACCTCAACCGGATGAAATTCTGACCTGATGGACCCGCAACTTTATCCTTGGATCATCCTCTTCGCCCCGCTCGTCGCGGCCGCGTTCATCCTCTTCGTTCTCCCGCGCCGCAATGTCGCCGCCGGTGCGGTCGGTATCCTCACCGTCGCGCTGACCTGCTTCCTCAGCTGGAAAGTTTTCCTCACCCCGTCCCTCGCCGTCACCGCGCAAATCCCCTGGATCGAAGTTCCCGGAGCCTTCTCCGTCCCGATTGGCATCATTCTCGACAACCTGAGCCGCCTCATGCTCGTCGTGGTCACCACGATCGCCACCCTCGTCTTCATCTACTCCGCCGGCTACATGCGCGGGGACGAAGGCATCCCGCGTTACTACGCGTCCCTCTGCCTCTTTCTCTTCTCCATGCTCGGCATCGTCCTCGCCGACAACCTGGTCATGATGTTTATCTTCTGGGAACTGGTCGGGGTCAGCTCTTACCTGCTCATCGGGCACTATTTCCGCAAGGACTCCGCGGCGGACGCCGCCAAGCAGGCTTTCACGGTCAACCGCGTCGGCGATTTCGGCTTCATCCTCGGCATCCTCATGCTCTGGCTCGCCACCGGTTCGATCATGTTCGCCGGGATCGAAGAAAACCTGTCCGCCCTCACCCTCCACCCCGGCTACCTCATCGCGGCCTGCCTCCTCGTCTTCTGCGGCACCATCGGCAAGTCCGCCCAAATGCCGCTCCACGTCTGGCTGCCCAACTCGATGGAGGGACCGACCCCAGTGTCCTCACTCCTCCACGCCGCCACCATGGTCGCCGCCGGTGTCTACCTGCTGGCCCGCATCTTTCCCATCCTGCTCGCCGCGCCAGACGTGGTCCGCGAAGTCATCATGTGGGTCGGCGCCATCACCTGCTTCGCGGCCGGACTGATGGCCATCCAGCAGGACGACATCAAACGCATCCTCGCTTATTCCACCATCTCGCAACTCGGTTACATGGTTGTCGGCATCGGTGTCGGTGCCACGGGTGACGTCGCCATGTTCCATCTTTTCACCCACGCCTTCTTCAAGTCTCTCCTCTTCCTCTGCGCGGGTTCGATCATCATCGCCCTGCACCACGAGCAGAATATCTGGAAAATGGGTGGTCTCCTCACCCGCATGCCCATCACCGCGCTCTGCATGCTGGCCGGCGGACTCGCCCTCGCCGGCGTCCCCTTCTTCAGCGGATCTTTCAGCAAGGATAACATCATCGAGTGGGCCTGGCTCAACAACCGCACCGGATTCTGGATCACCGCCAGCGCCGTCCTCCTCACCGCCCTCTACACCTTCCGCCTTCTGCTCGTCGTCCTCCTCGGCAAACCCCGCGGCGACCACGCTGCCCGGGCCAAAGAATCCCCACTCGTCATGACGCTGCCGCTCGTCATTCTCGCCGTCCCCGCGGTCATTGCCGGCTACCCGTGGTTCGTCGGCCACTTCTTCGAAATCGCCTACGCCGAAGCCCCGGCCATCGCGCACAAAATCGTCCTCGGCTTCCTCGCCGCCGGTGCCGTCCTCGCCGCGCTGCTTTATCTGCGCGGACCGGCCCATGATCCCGTCCGCATCCCGCTCTTCGCCCATCGCCTCTACATCGACAACTTCTACAACTGGCTCGTCATCCGCGGGCAAGGCGGACTCGCCGTGCTCGCTTCCTGGTTTGATCGCTGGATCATAGACGGCCTGGTCGTGACCGGCAGCGCACGCACCGTCTGGGGCGCAGGCTACCTCCTGCGCCTTCTGCAACTCGGCAACCTGCAAGCCTACGCCTTTTTCTTCGGCGCCGGCGTCCTGCTCGTTCTCTACTTCCTCGTTTTCCGCTGATGAGTCCGCTCCTTTCCCTCATCCTCATCCCGCTGGTCACCGCCGCGTTCTGCATGGCGGGCTCCGCGCCGCGCCGTATTTCGCTCTTCGGCGCCGGAGCCAACCTCCTCCTCAGCCTCTACCTCCTCGCATCCTACAACCTCGAAATCGGCGGCTTCCAATTTGTCAGCGAAAACGCGCTCTTCCCCGCATACGGCCTCAGCTTTTCGCTTGGGGCGGACGGACTGAGCATGGTCCTCCTCCTGCTCGCCACGCTCGTCACCTTTGCCGCCATCTGGGTCACGCCGCAGGTCGAAAAATCGCCCGGCATGTTTTACGCCTGCCTGCTCTTCATCTCCGCCGGAGCTATCGGCGCCTTCTCCTCGATCGATCTCTTCTTCTTCTACGCCTTCCACGAACTCGCCCTCATCCCGACCTTCCTCCTCATCGGCATCTGGGGCTCGGGCGAACGCCAGCGCATCGCGTGGAAAGTGACTCTCTACCTCGCCTTCGGCAGTTTCATTCTCCTCCTCGGATTGATCGGACTCTGGCTCGCCGTCCCCGAGGGACTCCGCACCCTCGACATCCGCCTCCTCCAGCAACTCGGCGCCGCGGGCCTCCTTACCCCCGGCCCCGTTGTCTACCTCCTCCTCCTCCTCGGCTTCGGTATCCTCATCGCTCTCTTCCCCTTCCACACCTGGGCGCCCGAAGCTTATGCCTCCGCCCCGGCTCCCGCCGCCATGCTCCATGCCGGCGTGCTCAAAAAATTCGGACTCTACGGACTCCTCCGCCTCGTCGTGCCCATCTTCCCCGAGGAAATCCAACAATTCGCCCACCTCGTCCTCGTCCTCCTCCTCGGCAACATCCTCTACGTCGGCTTCGTTACCCTCGCGCAAAAACGCCTCGACCTCATGCTCGGCTACTCGAGCGTGATGCACATGGGCTACGCCTTCCTCGGCTTCGTCGCCCTCAACCAGCTCGGACTTGCCGGCCTGTCGCTCATGCTCTTCGCCCACGGACTCACCGTCGCCGCGCTCTTCGCCCTCTGCGGGGAAATCAACCGCCGCACCGGCACCCTCGAATTCTCCGAACTCGGAGGCCTCGCCGGTGTCACCCCGAAACTCGGACTCCTCTTCGGCTTCGCCGCCATGGCCTCGATCGGTCTCCCCGGCTTCGCCACCTTCGCCAGCGAAATCATGATTTTCTTCGGCGCCTTCGCCCGCGGCGCGGTAGGCAGTTTCAATTGGTTCCAAACCGCCACCGCCCTCGCCCTCTGGGGCGTGGTCATCTCCGCGGTCTACATGCTCCGCGCTTACCGCAACATTTTCTGGGGCGCGCGCGGATCAGCGGTCAAGGATGACACCGTCGACATTTCCTCCGGCGTTCGCTGGGCCGTCATCCTCCTCCTCGCCGTGCTCCTCCTCACCGGATTCCGTCCGGGCCTCTTGCTCGATTACCTCAACCCGGTCTTCGCCTACCTGCCCCGATGAACCCGCTCTCCCTCGAAGTCTCCGTCGTCGTCCTGGGCATCATCCTGCTCATGGCCGAAGCCTTCTCCGGCCCCGGGGCCAAACGCGGCATCGCCTACGTCGGCATTCTCGGACTCCTCGGCATCCTCGGCGCCACTTTCTTCGCCGACCCCGCCGCGATGAACGCCTCCGCCGCCTACGCCAAATTCCACAGTGCGGACACCCTCGCCCTCTTCCTCAAACAATTCGCCCTCCTTACGACCGTCATCGTGCTCGTCATGGCGCTCGAATACGCCCCGACGGTCGAAGCCAACCTACCCTCCGAACGCCGCGGGGCCGGACTCGGCGAATTCTACACCCTCCCCATCTTCGCCTGCGCCGGCCTCATGTGGATGGCCTCCGCCGTCGACTTCGTGATGATCTTCGTCTCGCTCGAACTGGTCACCATCACCTTCTACATCCTCGTCTCCTACCTCCGCCGCAATGAGAACAGCCTCGAAGCCGGCACCAAATTCCTCGTCCTCGGCGCCCTCTCGACCGGCTTCCTCGTCTACGGCATCACGTGGATCTACGGCGTGACCGGACAATTCAACCTCGCCGCCATCGCGGCCAAACTCCCCCTCCTCGACCAAGCCGCCGCGCCCGCCCTCCTCTTCGGCTTCGGCCTCGTCCTCATCGCCCTCGGTTTCAAAATTGCCGCCGCCCCCTTCCAATTCTGGGTCCCCGACGTCTACCAAGGCGCACCCACCCCCGTCACCGCCTTCCTCTCCGTCGCCTCCAAAGCCGCCGGCTTCATCGTTCTGCTCCGCGTCGTGCAAACCTTCCTCGTCGTCCCTGCCCTGCAGGAAAAAATCCTCCCCCTCCTTGCGGTCATCGCCGGCGCCACCATGATCTTCGGCAACCTCGCCGCCATCCCGCAGTCCAACCTCAAACGCCTCCTCGCCTACTCCAGCATCGGCCACGCCGGTTATCTTCTCCTCGGCATTGTCTCCATCGGCGCCCCCTTCGCCGGTACGGCCATCCTTTTCTATCTCGCCGCTTACCTCCTCATGACATTGCTCGCCTTCCTCGTCATGACCATCGTGGCGCAAGCGACCGGCGGCGATGACATCGCTCATTTCAACGGACTAAACCAGCGCGCCCCCCATCTCGCCTTCGCCCTCATGTTGTCCATGCTCTCCCTCGCCGGCATCCCGCTCACCGCCGGCTTCCTCGGCAAATTGTTCATCTTCGAATGCGCCATCGAGCAGCAGCATTGGGGACTGGTCATCCTCGGAGTCATCACCGTTGCCGCCGGCTTCTATTATTATTTGAAAGTGGTCCGCGCCATGTATTGGCAACAACCCGCCGACCCCGATGCCCCCGAAATCGAGGTCAGCGGCCTGGCCAAGTTGACCATCGCCCTCCTCTGCGCGCTCATCATCTGGATCGGCGTCTACCCGGCCCCGCTCCTTTCACTGCTCCCTTGATCCCCGATATCCCGGGCCCTTCCGCTTTCCATCCTGCACAGCACCGGGTCGGGCGGGGACTTCTAATCCGCCAACAAAAATTCCTTCCTTTCGCCCCGCCCCGGCTCTGGTAAAATTGCGGCATGTCCGACCCCGATAATTTCTCGAAATACCGCGCTTACTTGGTCAGCCAAAAAGACCGTGCTCCGCTCGGCACTACAAGCGGTCTTCCTTTCGTCACTCTTTCCCGCCAGGCCGGCGCCGGCGCGGAGACCGTCGCCCATCTCTTGGCCGAAAAACTCAACGCAGACCTGACGGCCGGCGCCCAACCTTGGACCGTTTTCGACAAGAATCTCATCACCAAAGTGCTGGAGGACGCCGACCTGCCGCAAGAAATTGCCAAGCTTGTCCTTGAAGACAAGGACACCACCGTGCAGGCCATCCTCGGCGAGGTGCTCGGCCTCCATCCTTCAATGTGGACCATCTTCCATCATACGAGCGACACCATCCTCAAGCTGGCTCGCATCGGACGCTGCATCATTGTCGGGCGCGGCGCCGAAATCATCACCGCCAAGTTGAAGAGCGGAATCCACGTCCGTCTCATCGCCCCCGAGAGCGCCCGCTTGGCCCATCTCGAAAAGCATTTCCACCTGGATGCCAAAGCCGCGGGAAAATACCTGCACGAGCATGACGAAGGCCGCCGCCGCTACGTCAAAAGCAACTTTCAATCCGACATCGACGACCCGACCCTCTACCACGCCACGCTCAACACCGGCCTCCTCTCCTTTGAGCACACCGCGGGCCTCGTCGCTGGCCTCGTGGCCGACCTGGGTGACCAATAGGGCGCCCCGCGGCAAGGCGTTCCGGTTGAGTGACTTTTTCTTTTTTTGGAGTTTTCCAGATGCCAGCAATGACTTCCCACCGTCCCGCCACCATCCAGCGCGGCCCCTCGCAATGAGCGGGCCACCCGCTCTCCGTCTGGGTGTCCTCGGTTCGGGGAACGGCTCGAACTTCGCCGCCATCTGCCGCGCCATCGACGCGGGCGCCCTGCCGGCGCAGGTCGCCGCAGTGCTCTCCGATCAGCCGGACGCCAGGATCCTCGAACTCGGCCGCCGCAGCGGTGCGCGCACCGCGTGCGTGGTCCCGGCCAGCGCACGCGGGCGCCTTGATGCCGCCACCGAGGAAAAGATCGTCGCTATCCTGCGCGAGGAGAAAGTTGAATTGGTCGTCTTGGCCGGCTTCATGCGTATTATCGGTCCCTCTCTCCTCGCCGCTTACCCAAGACGCATCATCAACGTGCACCCTTCCCTCCTCCCGAAACACCGCGGATCCCAGGCCGCCGCCCAGGCCCTCGCCGCCGGCGATGAGGTCACTGGTTGCACCGTGCACTACGTGGACCAAGGGGTGGACACCGGGGAAATCCTTGCGCAAGAGGAAGTGGTGGTCAGGCCGGACGACACGGCCGAAACCCTGCAGGTGCGGATCCAAGCCGCCGAGCACAACTTGTTGCCCACCGTCATCGCCAAGTTTGCCCGCCGATGAAAAACGCGCCAGAACCAGCATGTGGAGCGTCCTTTGCCAAGGTCATCAAGCCATGCGGCGGTCATCGTGACCGTGCGCTCACCCGGCAGGCCCGGCAACTCGGGTTTCCCGGTGTTGCCCTCAAGGCGTCAGAAATCTTCTTCCTGCGCGGTGAGACGAACACCGCGAATTTGCGCTTCATCGTGCCGCGCCTGCTCGACGATGCCCAAGGTGAAGCCGCCCGCCTCGAGATCGGCACCACCGCCGGGCCGGCCAACCGTCTCATCATCGAGGTGGCCCGACGGGCCGGCGTGACCGACCGCGTGGCCGCACAGCTGACCGAGAGCGCGGCGCGCAGCGGACGCCGGATTGAAGCCGCCACGGGGGCGCGGTTCGAAATCAGCGGCGCGGGCGAACTTCCGGAAAAAGACCTGCGCTTTCTGGTCCACAACCTTCTCTGCAATCCGGTGATCGAAACCTGGTCCTTCGGCGAAGTGCAACCCGGCTTCACCTCTGCGTTGCAGGAAGAATCTTCCACGGTGGAAATCGTGCCCTTGCGCGGACTGTCTCCGGAGGCACTGGTACAGCTCAATACCCAGCGGGCGCTGGCCCTCGACCCCGAGGAAATGGAGGTCGTAGCGCAATGGTTCACGGCCGAAGGACGTGATCCGACCGACGCCGAACTGGAAACGATCGCGCAGACCTGGAGCGACCACTGTTCCCACAAGACCTTCGCCGCACGCATCGAGACAGACCAGGGCGAGGTGGTGCCCCTCCTGCGCCAGTTGCGCGAAACGACGCGCGAAATGCGCGCTCCTTTCGTTGTCTCCGCCTTCGACGGCAATGCGGGCATCGTGGCCTTCGCCGACGGCGTGCGGCTCGCGATCAAAGCGGAAACCCATAACCACCCCAGCGCGATCGAACCCTTCGGCGGCGCCAACACCGGGGTGGGCGGCGTGATCCGCGACGTTCTCGCCGCCCCCGCGCGGCCGGTCGCCCTGACCGATATCCTGTGCTTCGGTCCGCGCGAACTCGACCACCACAGTCTGCCCGAAGGCGTGCTGCATCCCGCGGTCATCGAGGAGGGCGTCGTCGAGGGCGTGGCAGACTACGGCAACAAAATGGGTGTCCCCACCGTGGCCGGTGCCGTCCTTTACGATCCCGGCTACACCGCCAACCCGCTTGTCTTCTGCGGTTGCGTCGGCGAGGTGCTTCAGGGCTATGACAAATTGAGCGGACCCCAACCCGGCGACCGTGTTCTTGTGGTCGGCGGGGCGACCGGACGCGACGGGATCCGCGGGGCGACTTTTTCTTCCATGACGATGGACGCCACCACGGGCGAAGTGGCCGGGGCCTCCGTGCAGATCGGTGACCCGATCATGGAACGGCTGGTGGCCGACTTGCTCATCGAATTGCTCGACCGTCCCGATCCGCTGGTCCGCGCCTTGACCGATTGCGGGGCGGGAGGATTGTCCTCGGCGGTCGGCGAATTGGGCGAAGCCACGGGCGTTTCCGTCGACCTCACCGCCGTCGATCGCAAATATGCCGGTCTCCAACCGTGGGAAGTCTGGCTCTCCGAAGCGCAGGAGCGCATGGTCCTGGCCGTGGCGCCGGCCCAAGCGGCGGCCGTCCTCGAGCGCGCCCGCCATCTCGGCTTGTCGGCTTGCGATATCGGTGAGTTCACCGGCGACCGGCGTTTGCTCGTGCGCCACGGCACAAAACCGGTGGTCGATTTGCCGATGGAATTTCTGCACCAAGGCCGGCCCGTCCGCCGCCTGCGGGCCGTGCTGCCCTCGCCCGACCGCGAACCCGACGCCCGCCGCCGCGAGGCCGACATCCGCAAAACGCTTCTCGCTCTCCTCGCCCATCCGAACATCGCGTCGAAAGAAGCCATCATTCACCGCTACGACCACGAAGTCCTCGGCGCCACGGTCATCCGCCCGATGGCCGGGGCCGACCAGTCGGGACCGTCCGACGGGACAGTCATCGCCCCGCCACAAGCCGCGTCCGGTTTTGCCCTCGGGATCGGGGTCAATGCCCGCTACGGGCTCTACGATCCGGAACGCATGGCCCACGCCGTGGTCGACGAAGCCATGCGCAACATCACGGCCGCGGGTGCCGATCCGGCACAGGTCGCCCTGCTCGACAATTTTTCCTGGGGTGATCCGCGGCGTCCGGAAACGCTGGGCGATTTGGTTGCCACGGTGCGCGGATGTTGCCAGGCCGCACAGCTTTACCGGGCTCCTTTTGTCTCCGGCAAGGATTCGCTGAACAACGAATATGTTGCCTCGGACGGCACCCGCCGCTCCATCCCGCCAACCCTGGTCATCACCGCCCTAGCCCATGTGCCCGAAGCGGACCGGTCGATCGGCACGGCCCTGCGCGGTGCCGGTCACGTGCTCGTCCTGACCGGCCGCACCACGCGCGAATTCGGCGGCAGCCACTTCAATCTTGTCACAGGTGACGAGAGCGGCACGGTGCCCGCACCCGATGCCTCGGCTCCGGCCCGCTACCACCGCATCCACGCCCTCGTGCGCGAAGGGCTCGTTGAGTCGGCCCATGACGTCAGCGAGGGCGGCCTGGCCGTGACCTTGGCCGAAATGGCGATCGGCGGAAGACTCGGGATTGAGGCAACCTTGGATGATCCCGATGAATGCTCTGCGCTGTTCTCCGAGTCGCTCGGACGCCTTGTGCTTGAAGTCCGCGCCGAAAATATCCCGCGGATTCTTGAATCCCTCGGCGCCGAGGCCAAGGTGATCGGCAAGGTGGTGAAAAGCTATCACTTGCACCTCGGGGCACACACTTGGACCGGTACCGATCTCGAGCACGCTTGGAGGGGCCCGACGTCATGAAGCCTCCAGCCATTGTACTCACTGCGCCCGGCACCAATCGTCAGAACGACGCGGCCTTCGCCCTCGAGCAGGCCGGAGCAGCACCGGTCTGCGTCGATCTTCTCGATCTGCCCGGTCGACGCGGCGAAATCGAGCAGGCCAAGCTGATCGTCATTGCCGGTGGTTTTTCCTACGGCGATGCGCTCGGTTCCGGCCGCGTTTTCGCCCTCGAGGCAGAGCGCCTGCTCGGCGACCTCCTCGCGGAGAAAGTTGCCCAAGGCACCCCGATCCTCGGGGTCTGCAACGGATTCCAAATGCTCGTCCGGTCCGGCTTGCTTCCGGGCGCGCTGCAACACAACGAACGTGGTCATTTCGAATGCCGCTGGGTCGCGCTGCAACCGTCCTCCCAACTCTGCGTCTGGACCAAGGGCTTGGATGAACCGGTTCGCTGCCCCGTGGCCCACGGCGAAGGCCGATACATGGCCGGCAACGCCGTGCTCGAGCAGCTGCGATCCGAGGACCGCGTTGCCTTCCGCTACGCGGCGGATGATTACCCGGACAATCCCAACGGATCCGTGGAGGCTATCGCCGGGGTGTGCGATTCCACCGGTCTGGTGCTCGGCATGATGCCCCATCCGGAGAACCACGTGACGGAGCGCCAAGGCCGTGGCATGGTTACCGCTCAAAAACGGGGACACGCACTGCCGCTTTTCCGCAACGGCGTGCTCGCCGCGCGCGCATCATGAAGCACACCACCAAACTCATCTCCCCTTTTCGCGACGACCGACCGAGCGAGGAATGCGGGGTGGTCGCCGTATCCTCGCCCAGCGGCGAAGAAACGGCCCAGCTCGCCTTCTTCGGGCTCTTCGCCCTCCAGCATCGCGGTCAGGAAGCGGCGGGCATTGCGGTCTCCGACGGGCAGCGCGCGCGGATCCACAAGGATGTCGGCCTGCTCGCCCAGATTTTCACCCCGGAAACCCTCGCCCCGCTCACCGGTTATCAGGCAATCGGGCACACCCGCTACTCGACCATGGGTGCGTCCTCCGCGCGCAATGCCCAGCCGTTCCTGGTTGAAACCATGCACGGCCCACTCGCCTTTGCGCACAACGGGTCCCTGGTCAATGCCACCGAGCTTCGTTCCCAACTTCTGCAACGCGGCTTCGCCCTGACCGCCGCGAGCGATACCGAAGTGATGGCCCTGATGCTCGCCGCGGCGAGCGGACGCACTTGGGAGGAGCGCCTCGAACGCACCATGCCTTCGTGGAAAGGCGCTTACTCGCTGGTTCTCCTCGGGGTCGACGGCTTCATCGCGGCCCGCGACCCCTGGGGATTCCGTCCGCTCTCCATCGGACGCACCCCCGAGGGCGGTTGGGCTGCGGCCTCGGAAACCTGCGCCTTGAACACCCTAGGTTGCACCGAGATCAGCGAGGTCGAAAATGGCGAAATCGTCGTGGTGCGCGGCAAAGAAATCACCCGGCACCGCACAACAACCGCCGCCACCGGACCGGCGCGCTGCTCCTTCGAGTTTGTTTATTTTTCCCGACCCGACAGCGAATGGGACGGCGAGAGTGTGCACAAAGTGCGGCAGAAACTGGGCGAGCAACTCGCCATCG
>Ga0247842_10000832_pt1 | contig 58535 bp, 48 predicted proteins | sample LaCruzMarch2015__3_FD_192411 | JGI IMG/M metagenome (GOLD analysis project Ga0247842, IMG submission 192411) | Freshwater microbial communities from meromictic Lake La Cruz, Castile-La Mancha, Spain - LaCruzMarch2015_19m | ecosystem: Environmental > Aquatic > Freshwater > Lake | place: Spain... | reverse complement strand
ACCGCCACCTGCGTTTCAACGAGCGCTGGAACTACTCGCCCGCCCCCGAGGTCCACACCGACCTCAAAATCCAGCCGCGCTACGACCTCTTCATTGGCGGCAAATTCGTCAAGCCGACGTCCGGCAAATATTTCCCGTCGATCAATCCCGCCACCGAGAAGCAGCATTCCGAGATCGCGCTGGGCACGGCGGCCGACGTGGACAAGGCCGTCAAAGCCGCCCGCCGCGCTTACGAAAAAACCTGGGGCAAAATGTCCGGCCGCGAACGCGGCAAATACCTTTTCCGCATTGCCCGTCTCTTGCAGGAAAAGATGCGCGATCTGGCGGTCATCGAGTCCCTCGACGGCGGCAAAACCATCCGCGAGAGCCGCAATATCGACCTCCCACTGGTTGCCGCGCATTTCTTTTACCACGCGGGTTGGGCCGACAAGCTCGACTACGCATTTCCCGGGCGAAAACCGCAACCGCTCGGTGTGGCCGGTCAGATCATCCCGTGGAATTTCCCGCTGCTCATGGCCGCGTGGAAGTTGGCACCCGCCTTGGCCTGCGGCAACACCTGCGTGCTCAAGCCGGCCGAGACGACATCGGTCACCGCGATGCACCTGGCCGAAATCTTCGCCGAGGCCGATTTGCCCGAGGGCGTGGTCAATATTGTCACCGGTTTCGGCGAGGCCGGTGCGGCCATCGTCAATCATCCGGACATCGACAAACTCGCCTTCACCGGCTCGACCGAGGTGGGCAAGATCATCGCCAAGTCCGTGGCCGGCACGCGGAAAAAGCTGACCCTCGAGTTGGGCGGCAAGGCAGCCAACATCATTTGCGAGGACGCTCCGATCGACCAAGCCGTCGAGGGCATCATCCAGGGAATCTACTTCAACCAAGGCCACGTCTGCTGTGCCGGTTCGCGTCTCTTCGTGCAGGAAGGTATTGTCGAACCGGTGATCCGCCGTCTGCGCGACCGGCTCCGCACCTTACGGGTGGGCGACCCGCTGGACAAGAACACCGACATCGGCGCGATCAACAGCCGCGAGCAGCTTGAGAAAATTAAGGAGATGGTGGCCAGCGGCAAAAAAGAAGGTGCCGAGTTGTTCCAGCCCGCGTGCAAGCTTCCGGCCAAGGGTTTTTTCTACGCCCCGAGCTTCTTCACCGGAGTGACCGATTCGCACCGCATTGCGCAGGAGGAAATTTTCGGCCCCGTTCTGAGTGTCATGACCTTCCGCACTCCGGAAGAAGCTCTCGAGCGGGCCAACAACACGCCTTACGGGTTGAGTGCCGGGATCTGGACGGACAAAGGAAGCAAAGTTTTCAAGTTGGCCACGCAACTCCGCGCCGGCGTCGTCTGGGCCGAGACCTACAACAAGTTCGATCCCGCGAGTCCCTTTGGCGGCTACAAAGAAAGCGGTTTCGGCCGCGAGGGTGGCAAGCAGGGATTGTTGTCCTATCTCAAGCTGGACTAACTGCTGCGCCCGATTCGCTGCGTGTCGGCAATGGCCGGCCGAGGTCCTGTGCGAGTTGTGATCCGGGGATCATGGCTTGGCGGGGAACGATCGGGCCATGACGAGAACCTCCTCAAGGGGCATGGGTTTCGCGTAAAAGTATCCTTGGGCGTAGCGGCACGTGGTGTCGCGAAGAAAGGCGTCCTGCTCGGCCGTTTCGACGCCTTCGACCAGTGATTGGTAGCCGAGATCGAGGCAGAGATTGATCAGGTTTCTCATCAGCGTTTCGCCGCGTCGGGCCGTATCGTTCCGCTCGGCGAGAAAAGTGCGGTCGAGTTTGACGATGTCGACCGGCAAGTCGGTCAGGTGCCGCAGGTTGCTGTAGCCCGCGCCGAAGTCGTCGATGGCGATGCGGACACCGGCGGCGCGCAAGTCCTGCAGGTTCCGTTGGAGGGCTTCGTTTTGGAGCAGCAGGGGGTTTTCGATGATCTCGATGATTGTTTGGGAGGCCGGGATGCGGGCTGAGGCGAGATGGTCGATCCAGCGCAAGGCGAATCCGGGTGTGGAGAGGAAGGTGGGGGTGGCGTTGAGGCCGAGGGAGAAACCTTTCATTTCGAGCAACTGCCGACCAGGTCCGTCGCCGGTGCTCAGGCGGATGAATTCCCCGAAGACCCATTCGTCGATGATGGATTCATACCGGATGCGCGTGATGGCAGCCATGAATTCGCCGGCGGGAATCGTGGATCCATCGCGGCCGCGCATGCGGAGTAGACCTTCGGCGGCACCCAGACGGCCGTGCTCGAGGTCGATGACCGGTTGGAAAAGCAGAAAGAGGCGCTTCTCCTCGCAGGCTTGGCGGACGAGAAGGTTGTCATGGTGCCGCTGTTGGCGGGCGTGAAACATGGCTTCCTCATAAATGAAGGTCGACGATCCGGAGCGGTTTTCCTCCGCGGCAGCATGCCGCATGGCCACGTCGGCACGGCGCAGGATCTCGACGGGATGGAGCGCCGGATCATCGATGAGGGCGCAGCCGATGCTGGCGTGCATCGTGACTTTTTCGCCCTCCACTTGGAAGGGTTGGTCGAGCGCTGCGGCCAAGGTGGCGAGCAAGTCGTCGAGTTTGTCGGTGGAGCCGCGGCCGTGCAGCAGCACGAGAAACTTGTCCCCGCCGATGCGCGAAACGAAGGGGGTTCCATCGACCAGTTGCCGCAACCGATTCGCCGCGGCGACGAGCACACGGTCACCAGTGCTGTAGCCGAAGTTATCGTTGATCTCGGCAAGACCATCAAGACGGAGATGGACGAGCGAATCCGCCGGACGGGCCGGGCCGGCATTCCGGATGCTCCGGTCAATTTCGGCGACGAGCGGAGTGCGGTTGCCCAAGCCGGTGAGGGGATCGTGATGGGTTTGGAAATGGAGTTCTTGCGCGTGGACTTCGCGTTCGGCCATGGCGAGGAAGCCGGAGAGCATCAGCTTGAAAATGCTTTCGAAGCACGGATTGGCGCAGAGCGGGCTGATGAAATCAACGCGGGCCAGCACACGTCCGGCGAATCCGACAGGCACAAAACCGTATTGGTAGCGGGCGCCGTCCACCTCGATGCTGCCGCGCCGCAGGGTTTGTGCCACGGGATGCAAAAACCGGTCGGCGGCCTGCCAGAGGCGTTGGTGCGCCTCGCTGGGCGGATCTTCCGGAATGTAAAAGGCCTCGAGGGGAAATTCGCCGCGGAAACGTTGGATGCGGGCGTGCACGCCGCCGAGGATCGGTCCGTAGAGTCCGATCAGGTGGTTGATCAAGCCGTGGAGCGGCCCGGTGGCGGTGGCGAGATTTGAAATGGCCGCCGGCAATTCTCCGTCGGAGGCCGGCCCGAAGATGATGTGCTTCTCGAGCACGACGGCGTGGCGTTCCGAGTCGACCACGTCCATGGCGATGCGTGCGATGTGCTGCAGCATTTCGATTTGCTGCGGACGCAACTCGCGCGCGGTGCGGTCCATCACGCAGAAGCTGCCGAGCGGCAGACCGTCCGGTGTGAGCATGGGGATGCCGGCGTAGAAGCGGATATGGGGCGGACCGGTGACGAGCGGGTTGCCCGAGAAGCGCTCGTCGTTCGCCGCGTCGGGCACGATGAAAGCGGGTCCGGTTTCGAGGATCGCGTGGGCGCAAAACGCGATGGAGCGGTCGGTTTGCTTGTCGGCGAAGCCGTGGGTGGCTTTGAACCACTGGCGGTCGCGATCGACAAACGAAATGGCGCCGAGCGGTGTCTCCGTGACGTAGGATGCAAGGGCGATGAGGTCGTTGAAGACAGCCTCGGGTTCCGTGTCGAGAATCTCGTAGTCACGCAGGCGCGCGAGGCGCTCACCTTCGTGCGGGTGAAGGGGGGCGGGGACGGCGCCCTTGGTCAGAAGGAGTTGGTCGGCGCGCAAGGGGTCAAGAGGCATGACGTTATGGAGATAGTATCAACGTTGGGCTGGTTTGATGGGAGCACAAGTGCGGGACGCGCGTATGGGGGGAAGTCCCCAGGGGAGCGGTAAAGGGCGGAGAGCGGAGTGGTGTGAGGGCGTCGGGCTGAGACTCGAGGCCTGAGCTGCGCAGAGAAAGTGGCACGGGCATCTGGGCCCGTGATGGGTGGGGATCATCGGCAAGATGCCGATGCCACGGGTCAAGGCATGCGACTTTGTGGAGGACGGACTCTTTGACGAACCGGTATCAATCACGGCCCAGCGGTTCCACTTTGACCCAGTCGATGGTCATGGTTTGGGGCTTCTTCCAATTGGCGCGCCCGGCCCAGGGCATTTGCCGCAGGCCGAAGATGATGCGGGCCGGACGGTCGGGTACCGCGTCTTCGATCGTGTGTTGGTGGACGCCGTCGATGGAGAAGCGGACTTCCGTGGTATCCCATTCGATGGTGTAGACACGGAACGTATCATCCTGGAGCGACAGGGGTTCGCCATCGGCCCCGCGCGCGGGTTGTTTCACCAGGGTGGTTGGCTCGGGCTTCCGTTTGTCCGCATCGATCCAGGTGACCAGGCGCAGATCGGTCCACCCGCCATCGGGACCGGTGCGATGGTGCGGGCGTTGGCTCTCGGTGTCGGTGGCGGTGATTTCAAGATCGATCTCGTCGATCCGGTCTTGCTCGCGGTAGGTGAAGATCATGGCGGCGAGTCCCGGAATGGCGGTGTTCTTGGCGCGCATGCTGATGCGGTGCCCGGCGCCGAATGGACCGAAGGAAAGCGTCTGAAACGGCCAGAAGCCATGTGGCCTGGGGCGCCGCCTGAGGAATTCGTGTTCGGCCGTGAGGTAGGCGAAGCCGTCGCCGGGGATGAGTTCCGACCATTGTTCGACCGGCGAGAGTTCCGCTTGGTAATCCCAGACGATGCCGTTGCTGGTGCGCGGTTGACCGGAGGAAAGGAAATCCTCGAAATATTCCTGCGCGTGGGCCGAGGCCATAAACAAGGCGGCTACGACGAGATGCGCCGCGGCATGTCGCCTACGCGGCGACAACGTCGGCTCTGCGGTTGGTCGGAACCACATGGCATGCATCGACGATGAGAGGGACAATCTCCGCCAATTCCTCGTATTTGACCCCGTGGTGCGGCGTGCAAACCACCGCGGCGTCGAAAGTGGCCAATTCATGGGCGCTCCAGGCAATCGACTGGTGGCCGGTCCAACTGTTGTGGCCGGGGAGAATACGGAGAATGTGCGGATCGTAATACTCGACCACCGCACCTTTGGCCCGGAGAAGGTCCATGATGGGATAAGCGGGCGATTCGCGGTCGTCGGACACGCCGGGTTTGTAGGCAATGCCGAGGACAAGAACGCGCGCACCGCGCAAGGCACGGCCGGCAGCGTTCATGGCCTCGAGCAGGTGGTTGACCACGTAATAGGGCATCGAACGGTTGATCTGTCCGGCCAACTCGATGAAGCGGGTGTCCGTTCCATATTCACGCACTTTCCACGTGAGGTAATACGGATCGATCGGGATGCAGTGCCCGCCCACGCCGGGCCCGGGGTAGAAAGGCATGAAGCCGTAGGGCTTGGTCTTGGCTGCATTGATCACTTCCCAGACATCGATGCCCATCAGGCCGTAGATCCGCTTGAGTTCGTTGACCAAGGCAATGTTGACGAAGCGGAAGACGTTTTCGGTCAACTTGACGGCCTCGGCCGTGTCGCAGTCCTTGACCGGCACGAGTTTGTCCACCGCGTGGCGGTAAAGTTCGAGGGCGCGCTCGAGGCAGGCGGGGGTGAGTCCGCCGACGACTTTCGGGATATGGCGCAGCACGCTGTCGGTATTGCCCGGATCTTCGCGTTCCGGCGAGAAGGCCAGGTGAAAATCCACGCCGGCCTTGAGTCCGGATCCCTTCTCGAGGACGGCGCGCAATTCCTCACGGGTTGTTCCCGGGTAGGTGCTGGATTCGAGAGAGACGAGCATGCCGCGGCGCAGGTGGGGCGCCACCTGCTCGCCGGCCGAAAGAATGTGGGAAAGGTCGGGGTCTTGGTGCCGGCGCAGCGGGGTCGGCACGCAGATGATCACGGCGGCGCTTTCTGAAATCCGGTCCGAATCGTCGGTGAAGGTCAGCTTCCCCGAGGCCAGGGCGTGGGCAATTTTGGCGGAGGGCAGGTGGGCCAGCGGTGAATGGCCTTGTTGCAACTCGAGCAAGCGCCCCTCGTCGGTGTCGAGTCCCAGCACCCGGAGTCCGGCTTCGACGAAACCAAGGGCGAGGGGGATACCGACGTAGCCGAGGCCGACGATGGTGACATCATAACGAAGGTTGGAAGGTTGCGGTATCGTCATAAGGCAGTGGCAGGCGTGATCCGCTCCATTTTGGCGCCCAGATCATGACGCCGTTGGAAAACGTATTGGAAAGTTCCGACCAGCGAGCAGACGAGGCGGAATTGGTGAAAGCCGAGGTGATCGAGAAATATGGCCGCGATCATTTTCCAGAACTCGCGCCAGGACACGGTGCGCCAGCGCGAGGACTCGTTGATCAACACAGCCAGCAAGGTGAGAAAAACACCCGTCATGTAAGCAAGGAGCAGAAGAATGAGAATTTCTTTGAGGGAGGCCAGTCCGGCGACGAGGAGAATGATTGCCAGGGTGTAAGCCATGAGTTCGACCAAGGGCGCGAGTGCTTCGAAAAAGAGAAAAAAGGGAAGTCCGAAAACGCCGGTCATGCCATAGCGCGGATTGAAGAGCATGCGCCAGTGGCGGAAGATCGATTGCAGGCTGCCGCGTTGCCACCGGTTGCGCTGCGAGGCGTAAAGCGGCAAGGTTTCCGGAACTTCGGTGTAGCAGACCGCGTCGGGTGCGTAGGCGATGCTGGAACGTCCGCCGTTGCGGCGATCATAGATGTGCCCGTTGATCCGGATGGCGAATTCCATGTCGTCGGTGATCGATTGCGGCCACGGTCCGCCGGCGGCGTCGAACACGCTTTTCTTGATCAGCAGCAGGGCACCGGAAATGCAGAGCATGCTCCGCAGGCGGCTCAATCCGGTGCGGGCCCACTGGAAGCTGCGTGCGTATTCCACCTCCTGGTTCATGCCGAGCAGGGTGCGCGGCAGACCGCGGCGGGTGATCGTGCCGTTTTCCACGGTGAGGCCGTTCGATGGGCGGACCACGCCGGCGGCGGCGGCCAGGTTCGAGTCGGCGAGGAAGGGACGCGCCATGTGCAGGAGGCCGTCCGTTTCCAGCACGCAATCCGCATCGATCACGCAGAGCAGGGGATAGCGCGAGAGCGCGGCGCCGGCATTGATGGCATCGGCACGGCGACCGTTTTCCTTCACCGCAACGGTCAGGTTCGGGTGCTCGGCGCTTTCGTAGACGGCCGTGACCTCGCGTGTTTCGACCTGCTTGCGTCCATGTTTGTCGACGCGGCGCAGCCCGAAATGCTCCCGCAGCACGGCCACGGTGTCATCGGTTGAACCGTCATCGACCACGATCACCTCGTGGGCCGGATAGTTCAGCTTCAAGGCGTTTTCCACCGTGCTGATGATGATGACTGCTTCGTTGTGTGCGGGAATGATCATCGAGACCGGCATGGAGAGATCGGATTTCGAGATGCGGTCGAACTCGGTGAAGGTGATTGCTCCCTGGTAACGCCGGATTTGTGCGGCTCCGAGGAAGATGAGGAGGAGGTAGACAAGGTGCAGGAGGACGAAGTAGATGAGGATGCCCCAGATCAGAAATTGGATGATAGTCATCATGCGTGTGCCTCTTTGAGTGTGCCCGAGCCGTGTTCTTCGAGGACTTGGCGGCTCATGTCGCGGGCAAAGCGGTCGGTGCTGGCGTTCATGGTTGTGTTCAAAGCCTCGCGTCCGGGTCCACCCAGGGCCCAGAGGGCTTGGGCCGCGGAAAAGCGCACCCACCAGGAACTATCGCGCATGGCTTCTTCGATCAGACCGATATGGCGGGTGGCATGCAGTTTGCCGAGGGACTGCATGACGACGTTGCGCACTTCCCAGGCCGGATCCTTGGCCAGTTGGGCGATCGGCCCGGTATCGGTGTGATCACCGATCTGGCCGAGAGAGCGCACTGCATTGAGGCGCACGCGGAATTCGGGGTGACCGAGCAAAGCCATGAGCGGCTCGACGGCTTCGGGGGCCTGCAGCATGCCAAGCACTCGTTCGGCCACGCCGATGGCGTTGTCTGAATACGTGCCGTGCACATTGGCCAGCACTTCGAGCAGTGGTTTCACAGCGCGGGGTCCGAAAGAATAGAGAGCCTCGGCCACGCGGCGCTGGTTCATTTCGCCGGGCAGGTCGAAGGCGACAAGGATCGGGAAAATGGCCCGCGTTTCCCCGAGGTTGGCCAGTGAGCGGGCGGCGGCGAGACGCACGGCGAGCACCGGGTCATGCAGGGCATCGACCAGCGCGGGTCCGGAGACACCGTCGCCGAGGTAGCCGAGCCGTTCGGCTGCTTGCAGCCGCTTCTCCCAATGGCGGCTTTGCAGCGCGACGGCCTCTTTTTTCCGGAGGGGCAGACAGGAAAAGAGGTTGTGCAGTGCTTTGCGGTCCGCCGGTGCCAAGCGGTCGGAGATTTCCATAAGGAGGGAGAGTCCCTGTGACGGGTTGCGCTGCAGGGCGGCAGCCACGGCAGGGGCGGTTTCGCGTCTGGCGAGGTAGGTGGTGACCAGTGGTTCGACCTGGCGCCGGAAATCCACGACACGCTGGGTGGCGGTTTGGGCCTGGAGGCGCACCACGATGGTGACGGCCAGCACGAGGGCGCTCATCACCGCGAGGACGAGGGAAATGTCCAAGGCAATGCGCAGAAATTCGGAGCTTAGAATTGCCATACGCCTCCGATCGTCGGGGCCCACTGTTGGTAGAGTTGGCCCGAATTGTTTTCGCGCAGGCGGTAGACGTATTGCAGGCCGGCGACGAGGGCGAAGCTCTCCGTGATCGGCTGTTGATAGAAAAGGGATCCGATCCAGGCATTGGAGAGGCTGGTGTCGCCCGTGCCGAAGTCGAGGTCGGGGTCGGTGCCGTAGGCGAGCCCGACGGTGAGACGTCCGCCCCCCGGCATGTTCCAGAAATTCATGGTGCCCGCGTAGTAGTTGTAGTTGTCATCGTTGAAGGCCCAGCCCTGCGCGTAACGGAAGGTGAAAAACACGTCGTCGTTGAACCACCAGGAGAAGCCGGGCTTGATCTGCTCGATCGAACCGGGTCCGAGCGGAGCCACGCTGGAGAAGTTGAACTGCGTGTAATCGAAGAGGAGGAGAAGGCGGGGAGCCGCTTGGTATTCGAGGCCGCCGCTGTAGATCTGGTTCGGGGCGAATTGCGGATCCGGGCAGAAGGAAAGTTTGCTGTGCAGTTCGAGGTATTTGACCGGATACCACGAGGCCAGGCCGCTGTAGAGGATGTCTGTGCCCGAAGGCGGCCGCTGCATGATGTCGATCGAGGTGCCGAGGATCAGGTTGCTCAAGGGTTGGTAAAGGATTTCGATGTATTCCTGCTGCCATCCCGCGCGTCCGTCGTTGAAGGCGGTGAAAGTGTAAAGGGGAACGATGGTCCAGCGCTTGAATGGTTTCTCCTCCCGCACCTCGATGCCTTGATCGAGGATCACCTCCTGGTTGAGCAGGGTGGCCGCGTTCTGTTCTTGGGCTCGCGCCGGGGCGAGGCAGAAGAAGACCAAGGGAATGACAGCAAGTCGTCTCGCGCTCATGCCGCCCTCTGTTTGGTTGCGCCGCGGGCCCGGTCGATCAGATCGTCGATGGTTTGCTCGAGGGTCCAGCGCGGACGAAATCCGGTCAGCCGGCGCAGCCGTTCCTCGACCGGATGCCGCTGGGTGATTTGGTCGAAGCTGGCGCCGTAAGCTTGATCGAAAGGCACAAATTCGACGTGCGACCGGATGCCGGCGCGCTCGATGACCAGGCGCGCGAGATCGAGGATGCGTGTCTCGCGTTCGTTGCCGACATTGACCGGCTGACCCGCGGCCTCGGTGTTCCCCGCGAGCAGGTCGATGGCGGCCACGGTATCGCGCACGTCGCAGAACGAGCGGGTCTGGGTGCCGTCGCCGAATACGGTGAGGGCATCTCCGGCCAGCGCCTGCTTGATGAAGCGTGGCAGGACAAACCCGTAGTTACCGCCTTGCCGCGGACCCACCGCGTTGAAAAGCCGCGGGATGGTCACCTGCAGCCCGTGTTCTTCGCGGTAGGCCATGGCTTGGATTTCATTGGTCAGCTTGCTCAAGGCGTAGCCGGTGAGCCCGCCTTGCCGCGGCAGATAGACCAGTTCGTCGTCTTCGCGCAGATCGCGACTGTGGCAGTGACTGTAGACCGAAGAACTCGAGGCGATGACCACTTGCGGGCGGTGTCCGGCGGCAGCGATCGTCTCGAGCAGACGCTCGGTGGCGCAGACGTTGACCTGCGTGACCCGCACCGGCTCGCGCAACACGCGGAACATGCCAACCACGGCGGCAAGGTGGTAGATCCGGTCGGCCGCGCGCACCGCACGGTCCAATTCCGGACAATCCGTGATGTCGGACGGCACAAAACGGAAGCGCGGGTTGCGCTCGAAATCCCTGATGTTGTTCCGGTTTCCCGTGCTCAGGTCATCGACGGCCACCACTTCATCGCCACGGTTCAGATGGTGCTCAATGACATGGGAACCGATGAATCCCGCCCCGCCGGTGATTAAAATGTTCATGGGGTCACGTCTTGATATGGCGTCCGCGGTGTGCGCTGGCCTGGCGGGTTGTTGGTGTTTTGGTTTCGGGTGTCTGGCTTTCATTGACAAAAACCATGAAAGACCAAGGCCTGGCCGGCCACTATGGGGTGATTTGCCCAGTTTGCTTTTCTGTGGGCGGGAGCAGTCCGTGCCGGGTGTTTGGCTGAAATGCCGCGGCGCTTTGGTGGCAGTTTCTCCGTCTCGCTTAATCGGCCAGCTGAGCCACGGTGTTATGACACGCGCGGCATGGTGTTTTCGCTGGCGGTGGCTGCTTTATGAAGACGGACGTCGTTGACGGCGGAGGAGGGCGAGGCCGAAAAAGCCGAGCGCGAGCAATCCGCTCCCGAGGGTCACCGAGTAGTAGACTTTAAGATCCCTTCCCAACCAACCGCCCTCGTGGATGGTCATGAGCAGATGCGCTGTGTCCTCGGAGAGTCCGAACCATGCTTGGCCCGCCCGGTAGAGCATGCCGGTGATGGCGGAGGCGGCGAGCGGCAACAACAAGACCCCGCCCATGACCCGGTGCCACCGCCGAGCCGTTCCCTTGCCGCCACGCTGCCAGAGCATCCGCGCGCCGGTGATGACGATGAAGAGCAGCGCCGCGCCGACAAGGATCACGTAAAAGGGCGAAAGAACCGGACCCAACCATGCCCCCGTATGCCAGTCCATCACGAGTTGACCCGTTTTGCCGTCCATGCCGAACCACTTCTTGCCGGCGCGGTAGGCCATGCCGGTGATGGCGCTGACCCCTACGAGCAAAAAAAGGTACGGTGACAATTTCCGGTGAAGTTTCCGGGCGGTCGGGCGCATAGGGAAAAGGGGGCCGCTTGGCGGCGCTACTTGAGGATGGTGATGGCGAGGGGCATACGCAATGTGACGGTTCAGGCCGAAGAAGACAAAGAGCCGGCCGCCCGCCCGGAGAGCCAGGCGCCCTCGATCTTTCCGCCGGCGAAGCTTTCTCCGGCCAGGATGAGGGGGGCGGGGAGATCGAAAGAAAGTGCCGGCGGGCCGTCCGGCGGATGGACGGGCATGGCGTAGCGCCAGCGTTGGAGAAAAATGGATTCAGGCTCCCGCAGATCCTCACCGCTCATCTCGGAAGCACGGACCAGCAGGGCCTCGCGGATTTTCTCTTCCGGTTCGCCGTAGTGGGCGCGGCTGAAAGCGGGGGAGGCGTGCACGACAATGATGGTGCGATCGTGGTGCAGGTCGGGCCGTTTCGAAGTGTCGTGGCCGATCCACGAAATCGTGGCGTCACCGGATTGGATGCCGTGCCACGGGATGCTGCGGCGCGGGAACTGTGCGGCCAAGGCCAAGCAAGGATCCATCGCCATCCCGCGCAGAAAAGCGGCGGCCTCCGGCGCCGCCCCGGCCAAGAGGTCCGCGCCCTGCGGAGGCGGAGAGGTCACGATCAACCGGTGGGTGCGGAATGATTTGCCGTCTTCGCAGGTGAGAGTCCAGACACGGTCTTGGCAAAGGACCCGCGTGACCTTGCTTTGGCGCTCGATGGTCATCCCGTTGGTTTCGGCCAGCGCGGATCCCAAAGCGGACATACCCCTCCGGCAAACGTAGCGCGGATGATGGTCCGCCTCCGGAGGCAACAAAGCCCCGTCGCGATACCGGTGGAAACCGCGGCACCAATCGTGACAAACCCCCAGTTCCTTCCAGGCGGCGATTTGGGCGCGGAAGGGGTCGGACCTCGCGGTAAAAAATTGCGCACCGTGGTCGACCGGGAGGTCGTCCCAACGCCGGGTGGCCGCCCGCCCGCCGAGGCCTCGGCTTTTTTCCAAGACGAGCACCTCGTGCCCTCCGTGGCGCAAGGTGGCGGCCGCGGTGAGTCCGGAAATTCCCGCGCCGAGGACAATGTTTGCCTGGATCATGCGCTGGGGAGCTTAGGCCAGGCCGGCCGGTTGCGGCGAGGCGGGAACAATGATGTAACCCGTGCGTTCTTCGCCATAGAGCTTGAGTGGGCGGGCGGCGGCGGCCATGGCCGCGACGACGGCGCAGAGGGCGGCATCGATCCAGTCCATGTTGACCAGGCTGGCATCGAAGCCTCCGTGCCGACGGAGCAAGGCCAGGCGTTGTGCCCGCTTTTTCGCCGCCTCGGCATCGCCTCCCCGCAGGTGCCAGGTGATGGCGTGGGGAAAAGTCTCGAAACAACACGCGGCGTCCCCGCTTGGAGTGCCGCGGCAGAGGGGGTGTGTTGGCTGGAGGCGGCGGAAGAGTTCTGCTCCGCGGAGCATCCACTCGTAGTAGTCTTTCGGATGCGCAACGGCGGCGCGACGCGTCGGGGTGAGGAAGCAGCGGATGCCCTGCGCGAGGAGTTCGCGCTCGGCGGGACGGGCACCGTCACCCGTGCTCCAGCGGCAGGGGGCATCGATGGCCACCAGGCGTGCGCCGATTTCCTCGCGGCACCAGCCGGCCAATTGCTCCGCGCAACTGGTCTGACGGCGGGCCAAGAAGACCCCGTCTTCGAGGGCCACGGCATGAAAACCTTTGCGGCTTCCGCCCACATCAATACCGACCACGCGGTGCGTCGCTTTGCGCTGAGCCATCAGAGCAGATTAGCCCGCCCATGCCGCAAGTTGAAGCATGAGGGCGCTGAGGCTCGGAAAGGAGAGGGAGCAACTTAGCCCGGCGGTCAGTCGCCATCGTAAGCGGCAAGGGAGGTCGTGGCTTTGGTGCTTTTCATTCTCGGGCGCGAGCGGGGCCGCCTGATCCGGGCAGCGCGGCGTCGGCTTGTTCGTTGACGCGGCGCGTTTGCGCAGTGAGGAGGTAAGAATCGTAGCGCGGACGGATGAACTTCCACTCCCACCAACGCTCCAGACCGCTGGCGCGCTCGATGGTATCGTGCCAATTGTTGAGGATCCACCATTCCCCGCCTTCGGGTACGGCGAGGACGGAATGGGTCGAGCGCCCGTAGTCTTCCGGCACGGTGGCTGTGGCTACAAAGCTGCGGCTGGCACTGAAACCGGCTTGGGTCAGGCGATGCTTCTTGGTCAGGGCATAATCCTCGCAGTCCGCGTAGCGCGCCGGAGGCAGCGGAGCGAGGACCGGACGGTGGATGGGTGGTTCGGTCACGGGCACATCCGGCAGACCGTAATTCCGCACATCGGAAAGATAATGAAGGTCGCGGTTCACCGAGTTGTTGACCCGATGGAGCAGGGCGTGTTCCGCCGACGTGAGGCGGGGGAAAACAGCGGTCCGGAGATGGCGGTGTTGCCGTTCGTTGAGCATGCCGCGGAAGTTGGTCGATGCACCGCGCGGTTCGCGGTAAGGGGCGGCCACGGCCGATTTATCCGGTCCGAGACATGCCGCGAGCATAAAGGCCCCCGCAGCGGCCAGCCAACAGACGTAAGGTTTCATCACCTCCAAACGTGACAGTCGCCGGGGGGTGCCAACATGGGGCCATGACCCATCGGCGATTGCCCTTCCCCCCCCGCCCGCGGCATACGGGCAGAAGACCCCATATCGCAAGTGGATGAGCGCGCTATGGTGATCGCTGTCGCAAAGACACATCATTATGAAAACACACAAACTTCCCTTGATCGCCTTGGCCGGTGTTTGCACCGCGGGCATCGCCTTCTCCGAATTGACTGTCGCGCAGGATGCGCCGGTGCCACCGCATTCCGCGGACATCGTGGCCGTGGCCTCGGGTGATCCCGATTTCGCCACTTTGGTCGCCGCATTGAGCGCGGCGGATTTGGTCACGGTCCTGCAAGGCAAGGGTCCGTTCACCGTCTTCGCTCCGAATAATGCCGCCTTCGCCAAGCTTCCCCCGGGAACGCTCGACGATCTGCTCAAGCCGGAGAACAAAAAGAAATTGGCCGGCATCCTCAAGAATCACGTGACCTCGGGCAAGATCACGGCGGCCGGACTGCAAGACGGGTCGATCAAAATGCTCGGTGGCGAAAAAGTCGAAGTGGCCAAGGAGAATGGCCGCGTCGGATTCGGCGGCGCCAAGGTCCTGCGGGCGGATATCCCGGCATCGAACGGCGTGATCCACGTCATCGACACAGTGGTCCTGCCCGACTGAATTTGTGCATGGGCGCGCGGTTAACTTGCATTCGCAAGCCAAGCCGCGTTTGCACAGGGCCATCCTGCGGTGGGGCAGGATGGCCCAACTTTTTTACGGGGGTCGGATGGGGGGCAAACCCCATTACCATTGCCCGCGGGAGGGTGTCATCCTGGGCCCATGAAGATATTCCTCCGAACTGCGGCTCTGGCCCTTGCAGCATTTTTCCCGCTCGCCGCCTGCACAACGATTCCATCCGACGGCGCAGCGGTGCAATGCGAGGCTTGCGACACATTGTGGATCCAGCTTCTACCCGCGAGCGGGGCGCCGGGTATTTACCGCCTCAACCATGAGAAGCGTTGGCAGGCCTGCGCGGACTGCGAGAAGCGGGCCATGGCCTATTTCGGCGGCGCGCGTCTGCCGGAGTGTTGTGCAAAGTGCGGCGGGAAATTGTCCGTGCAACCGGTCAAGGTGACGCGCTAAGGCGCCGGCGAATTGGCTTCAGATAAGCAAGGTCCCTGCTCGGCTCGGATTTTCCACGATGCACGGCCGTGCGGTCTTGCGTTGACGGGTCAAGCCCGGGCCCTGCGATGGGTTCGAACCCTCGTGGCATTTCACCCGATGGCGAGGGGCGCGTGATGCGGAGAAAGTGGCGGTGAAACTTCCAACAAACCATGAATACCTTCCGCTACCTCGTCGCCTTGTTACTTGTCACCCTTGTTCCGGCCGTTTTGCTTTACTGGCTGTTGTTGCATGCCTTGCTGCCGGTGTGGCGGAAGCTCGGAATTTCCGCATCGCAATACTTGCTCTGGGCCGCGGTGATCGCGATGGCCTTCTTCCTCACCGTGTGGCGGGAACCGCTCCTGGGGAGGGAATACGGATTTCAACCAATGCTGGTCGCGGTCGGGGTCGTGTTTCTGTCCGGGGCCATCGTGTCGCGTCTGCAGATCGAAAGGTTTCTGCCGTGGCGGACGCAGTTGGGGTTGCCGGAGATCGATCCGCAGCATTACAGGCAGAAGCTCGTTACGGCAGGGCCGTATGCCCACACGCGTCATCCGCGCTACATTCAAGTCTCGCTCGCCCTCGCCGGTTGGGTGTTGGTGGCCAATTATCCGGCCGGCTATTTTGCCGCCTTGCTCTGGATCCCGCTCCTGCTCGTGATTGTACGGCTCGAGGAAACGGAGTTGCACCGCCGCTTCGGTCTGGAATACGGCCTCTACTGCGAACGGGTGGCCCGCTTCTGGCCGCACCCTCACGCCGCGAATCATCGCGTCAAAGCCTGAGTGGCACGTTACCCGGAGGAGAATCTATGAATAACCACACATCGGCCTTGGCCAATCTGTTGCAATGCCATGATGGCATCGGAAGGGGTGGGCTGTCGTCCATTCTGGAAATCATCGAGGGTGAGATCGGACTGCCGCTGCCGGCGCGGAAGTTCCGGTGCGAGTTTGTTCCCACCGCCACGCGTTGGGATGGCCCGGCGCGCACGGTGCATCTTTACGAGATCAGTTCGAGCGAGGCCTTTCCCGACGGGACTTTCGAAGCGATCCGCGACTTCGCCGAGCGCCTGCATGACGGGTGCGGTTGCTTCACCGCGATGTGGGTGGCCGATGGCGACGGGCATGATCCGATGAAGGTGTGGGATGTGCGGGACGAACTGATCTGGGTGAGGTGAGAGCGGAAAAGATACCCGTATGCGAATGCGGTCGTCGCGGTGGCCTGTCGGGCTTGCCGGAACGCGACTCACCCGCGGCGGCGTGAGGCTGGCGCTTACAAATTTCCCGGGACGAGGGGGTGACTGGCCAGGGTGAGGCGGCGGGCGCGTTGGCGCAGGTAGGTGCGGGCGCGGCGGGCGCGGGCCATGACGATCTCGGGAGTGTCGCCGCCGGCGAGTTCGAGGATGAGCGCGCCGGTGAAATGAACGGTGGCCAATTCTTTGAGCAGGGTGGTCCAGTCGATCCGGCCATCGCCGGGCGGGAGGTGGTCGTCGCCATGGCCTTTGTTGTCGTGGACATGGAGCAACCGCAGATAGGGGGCCATTTTGTAAACCAGCGGGTAAAGATCGCCGGCGAGGTTGGCGTGGCCGGTGTCGAGGCAGGCGCCGACGCGGTTGCCTTTGAGCGAGGTGAGGATCCAGAGCAGGTCGGAGGATTGTCCGAAGAGCAGGTGCGGCAACTTGTTTTCCAGCACGCACTCGATCCCGAGTTCGCCGCAACGCAAGGCCACGCGGTCGAGCACGGCGCAGACGTTTTCGATGCGCAGCAGGCGCTCGTCGCGGGAGGGAATGTCGGCGTTCTCCGGTCCGGGGTGGATGACGAAATAGTGCACGCCGATGAGCGAGGCTGCCTCGACCGCGCGGAGGATCTCGGCCAACGCGTATTCCCGCTGCGGAAGGTCGAGGGAGGAAATATCGATGTCCGCCCCGAAGGGTGCGTGGAAGGAATACGCTTCCATGCCGAGGTTATCGATGATCAGGGCTGCCTCCTGCACGGCCTGACGGTTGCGGTAGTCGAGGTGTTCGGGGGAAAAGACGACCTCGACCATGCTGAAGCCGCTCTGCCGGATGGTTTCGAGGCAGTCGGCCAGCGGCGTGCGGTAGAAGCAGCCGGTGGAAAGTCCGATGGGCCAGTTGTTCATACCTCAAGAGCTTCGGCCGGTGCGGGCGGACGCCAGAAAGCGTGCGGCGGGACGGCGGCCTCGCGGATTTCCGCCGCCTCGGTGTCGACGCTGGTTTGTTCCCCGGCGAAAATACGGGTGTAGTAGTCGGCCCGCAGGGCCGGCGAGTAATCTTTCCATTCGTCGCCCCAGCCGTAGTCGCGTTCGAACTTGGAGCGGATGAGCCCGGCGATATGCCGCGGATGCCAACCTCTTTCGAGCAGGGCCTCGGTGACGCGCTTCATGCCGACCGGACGCAGGAGGAGATCGTTTGGATGGCGCAAAGCCTCCCGCGCACCGGCCGGCAAATGGTCGAGCGGCGTATGATCGTAGGTCTCCGCCCAGCGGCGGGGATCGTCGTGATGAGCCGCGTGAAAGTGGTCGTGAAATTTGCGGAGGTCGGACCCGAGGTAATGATGCAGCAAATGTTCGGTCCCGTTGGTCTGGTCGGGGATGAGCGCCGAGGAGTCGCGGGCCAGGTCGGCGGCCAACCGCGGATCGCGCATCGCGGCCATCCCGTGCCGCAAGTCGGCGACGTCGAGGGTGACAAAAATGATCGGGCCGATGCGCGGCAGGTTGGCTTGTCCCACCGCGTAGGGCTGCTGCCATGGCTTGAGGTATCCGCTGTAGGGAACGCGGATGGTGCGCATGGGGAGGGGATCCGCGTATTCCGAAAGATCGAGGGAGATCATTTCGCGTCCGCATCCGGAGGGTCCGACCTCGACGGCGGTCATGGCCATGGGGATGACGGTCTCGTGGGCGGCGAGATTGATCACCAACCGTGCGACGAACTCCATGAGGAGCCCGAGTCCGGCAAAAGCGCAGGTGATCGACGGGGCATCGAGTCCGTCCCGCCGCCTGACGAGCAGCGAGTCATGCAGTTGCGTGCTGCGGCCGGCATCGGCCAATCGGGCAAACACCTTCGAGGCGCGATGGATGCGCCAGACGAAATGGTGACCGCGTCCGCTCAAGATATGCAGGGCCTCGATGCCGTAATGCCCGAGCATGCGTTTGACCGCCGCCTCGAGCGGTTCCTGCAGGGCAAAGGCCCGCGCCGGGTCAAGGTAAGCCTCGGCGGGAAAATCGAAGTTCACATACTCGATGTCGAGGTGCGCGATGAGCGAATCGCGGTCGGCGAGCGAACGGCAGATGTCGCGTCCGGCTTCGAGTTGAGCCGCCAATTCCCACGGCAGCAGCGGCGTGCGCGTGGCGGCGGTTGGCGTGTCGGCCGTGATGTATTCCGCGGTGAAGTCGCCCGCTTCGTCGGCGCCGAGGAACTCAAGCATGCGGGCCCGGACGGCAGGTTGTCGGTAGTAATTGCGAAGGGTATCGAGAATGTCAGCCACGACATAAGCAAACAGTCCCGATGCCGGGGGTGAAATGGGGTGATAAACCTAGCAAGGGCGTTGAGAGTTTATGGTTGATGGTTGAGAGGTTGAAAGCCAACGACTGGTCGCTCCAGGCGACGTCACCCCAAGAATGAGGCAATCCGATGATGTCAATCGTTCAAGCGCAGTCCCGCAACGCTCATCCTTCAACTTTCAACTACGGCTTTAGGATAATTCCAGGGGATGAAGACCGACAACGCGAAGAGTTGTTCTGGACTGATTCGCTTTCCGGCGAGCGACTTGTGGGTGCTCTGCTTTAGCGACGGAAAGTGCGGCCTCGGCGGCGGGGAAGGCTGGGGCGGCCGTCGAGGCGGGGTTCCGGTTTGGGACGGCGGGGAGCGGCGTCGTCGCCTTGCTTGGGCACGTTTTTTCCCTCGAGATGCAGGCGGTCGATTTTCTGGCCGATGAACCGCTCGATCGCGGCGAGCTTTTTCAATTCGTCATGCGCGACGAGGGTGAAGGCGTCGCCGCTGCGCTGGGCGCGGCCGGTGCGGCCGATGCGGTGGACGTAATCCTCGGGGTGCTGGGGGATATCGTAGTTGATGACGTGGCTGACCCCGGCCACGTCGATGCCGCGGGCGGCAATGTCGGTGGCCACCATCACGCCGTAGCGTCCGGACTTGAAACCTTCGAGGGCTTCGATGCGCTGGTTCTGGGAGCGGTTGGCGTGGAGGACGGCGACCGAGTGGTTGCTGGCGCGCAGGCGCTTGGCAATGCGGTCGGCCCCGTGTTTGGTCCGGGAAAAGATAAGCACGCTGTTATACTCCGTCGCCTCGAGGAGGGCGAGGAGGAGGCCGTATTTGCCGCCTTGATCGGTGACATAGACACCGTGTTTGACCGTCGAGGTGACCGAGCGGGAGGCGCCAATTTCGATGCGCACCGGATCGCGCAAGGCCCAGGCGGCGAGCTGGGCGATTTCCGGGGGCAGGGTGGCGGAGAAGAAAAGTGTCTGCCGGTCCTTGGGGCATTTGGCGATGATGCGCTTCATCGGCTGGAGAAAGCCGACATCGAGCATGCGGTCGACTTCGTCGAGCACGAGCACTTCGATCTGATCGAGCTTGAGGGTGCCCTGCTGCAAGTGGTCCTCGAGGCGCCCGGGTGTGGCCACCAGCACGTCGAGGCCTTCGCGCAGTGCGGAGCGTTGTTTGCCGTAGCCCACCCCACCGAAAACCGAACCGATTTTGAGGTCGGTGAACCGGGCGAGGTCGCGCATGGCGGTTTCCACCTGCATGGCCAGCTCGCGGGTCGGCTCGAGCACGAGGCAGCGGAGTTTGCCATGCTGGCCGAGTCTTTGCAGGATGGGCAGGGCGAACGCGGCGGTTTTGCCCGTCCCGGTCTGGGCGGACGCGGTGACATCCCGGCCTTCGAGGGCCGGCGGGATCGCCCGGAGTTGGACCGGGGTAGGTTCCCCGTAGCCCATGGCTTGGACGCCTTCGAGAAGTGGCTTGGACAATCCAAGCTTGGTGAACGGCATGTGAACGGCAAAGGGTCGGGCGGCGCGCGAGGTTTGTCAATGCAGGGTCCGGTGCCCCTGCTTGCCTCGTCCGGGGCGGGCGCTAAACTCCAGTCCGCATGTTGATTAAGCTTTCCCTCGCTGGTGCCGCGCTGATCGCGGCAGTTCTTCCCCTATCTGCGGCGGAGCCCATCCGCATCGGGGCGATTTATTGCGACTCGGGCGAGCTTGCCCCGCTCGACGGGCCCTCACTCGCCGGCGCGCGCACGGCGGTGGCGCTGGCCAATCAGTCCGGCGGGATCGACGGACGGAAGGTCGAACTGGTTCATCTTCCCACGGGGAGCAGTGGGGAGGCGGTCGCGGCTTCGGTGCGGACCATTCTGGCAAAGTATCCCGACGTGGCGGGGTTTGTCGGATTGTCGGATTCCGGAATGGCCCTCGCGGCGGGCCGGGAAGCGCGCCGCGCGAAAAAAGTTTTCATCACCTCCGGCGCAACCTCGCCGTTGTTGCCCCGGCAGGTTGGTCCCGGTTTTTTTCTGGCCTGCTTCGGCGACAATGTGCAGGCCGCCGCCGCGGCGGAGTGGTTGTTGCGGAGCAAAGGCGCGCGTCGGGTGGCTCTGGTCTATGACCCGCGCCGTATTTACACGCGACTGCTCCAGGGCTACTTCGCCGAGGCGTTCGAGCAGGGCGGGGGCCGGATCACAGATCGTGTAGCCATTCGTCCGGGTGCCGAGTGGGATCTTCCGCGCGGTCTGGCCGCCAACGATGCGGTATTCCTTTCGGTGGAAACGGCGTCCGATGCCCAGACCGTGATCGCCAAGCTCCGCGCCGCGGGATTCCGAGGTCCGGTGGTCGGCGGCGACGGCTATGACAATCCGGCGGCTTGGCGCGGCAATGCGCTGTCGCGCGATGTCTATTTCACCACCCACGCTTTTCCTGCGGTGGGGCGAGGGGCGGCCGGACCGGCCGCTGTCTCCGATTTTCGCCGGGCCTATCGTGGAGGGGTGCCCGGGGCGTTTTCCGGGCTGGGCTACGACGCCACGCGTTTGCTCATCGCTGCCCTGCCGGCCGGGGAGGGCAAGTTGGCCGGCAAGGTGCAGAATGGTCCGCTGCTGGCAGGGGTGACGGGACAGATCGCCTATGCGCCAGGTGACCGCGTGCCGGCCAAGCCGGTGGCCATTTATGACGCGGCGCGTCCGGACCGTGCCATGTTACAACTGACCCCGGCAGTTGTTCCTGCGCCCTGAGGCCTTTGCCGTCTGATTGTCGGTCGCGTGCGCGGCGGAAAGCGAACGACCCCGGGTCGCCCCGGGGCCGTGCCCATGGCCTGTGTCTTCGTTGGTTCAGGGAGCTTTGCTCAGGTAGATGAGGGTCCAGGCGGAGGGTGCACAGCCTTCGCTGGTCATCTCATGCCATGAGAGGTTGAGATGGTCGCAGAGGGTCGAGAGTGAGGAGTAGGTGTGGCCGGCGGGCAAGGCTGCGCCGCCGAGTGCACCTTCCGCGGCAGCAAGGATTTTCCGGACGGTGAGACCGTGCAGGGTATCACCCGGATTCCGGTAATAGAGGTTGCCGAGGCCTGCGGGTGTGACGCCCGCATCGCTCAGCGCGATGTTCAGCTTCAAGGCGAGAGCCTGGCCGCCGAAGATGCCCGCCGACGAACTGTTCGGGTCCAGCAGGTCGAAGGTGAGGCGTCCGGGTGTCCCGCCGGCCGGCAAATAGTCCTGCACCGCGAGGGCAGAGGAGAATGTCATGGAGTAGCCGATGCTGCCGCTCATGCCCACTTCAAGGCCGTCCGGGAAGAGGGTGGCGAAATGGCTGGCGAGCAAATAGAACGGCGCGCCTTGGCCGCCCAGTCCGCCTTGACTGAAGGTGCAAAAGTCGCCCGGTTCGAAGCCCGGCGGGTTCTCGATGTTCGCGGTGGCGGTGGCCGAGAGACTGAGGGACGGGCAGCAATTGAACAGATAGTAAACCGGTTGTTGCACGGGCCATCCGGTGATCGGATCGCTCGTGGTCTGGTAGCCGACAAGCAGGGCGACTTCGGAGCCTTCCGCGGCCAGGGTTGCGGTATTGGAAATGGTGCCACCGCTGGCGCCGCCATCCACTCCGGTCGCGGTGACGGTGACGCTGCTTGTCGCGGTGATCGGTCCGGTCGGCAGTTGGTCGATGTGCACATCGCCGAAGGCAACGGAGCCGGTCGCCGAGACGCCGGTGTCGTTGAGCGTGACTTCGCCGTGGCAGGCTTCGAAAGCGGGAATGTTTTCCGTGACGCGGGTCGGGACGCTGCGGACCCAAGATTCGTCGCTGTCGATGGACCCGTTGCCGTTGATATCGATGTTGGGCGCGCTGGCCCCGCTGTTGCCGCGCGAACCGGCATGACCGAAGCTGACGATCACCTCGGCGCGAAGCGGCTGGCCCTCGCCGAGGTCAAGGAGCGACGCATCGAAGTTCGCCTTGAAGACAAGGTTGACGCTCTGGCCGGGCGCGATGGTCTGCTGGGGAGTGATGGCCCAGATGTCGTTGGCATCGACGTCGAGCAGTTGGAGCGGACCGGAGATGGCGTTTTCGGTGAAGGTGCCGCGTGAGCCGATAAAGGTGTAGACGCCGCCGCTGTGGGTGGGGACTTCGGCCGAGGCCTTGGCCGCGATGTTGGCCGTGGTCGCCGCGTCGCCGTTGGTCGCGTCGGCCACAACCGCCGAGAGGGAGGCCCAGATCAGCTTCGGTTTGGATGGCGTCCCGATATCGCGGGTGCGTTGCAGATTGACCACGATGTTGCCGATGGTGGCGTCGGCTGAGCCGCCGTTCTTCACCGAGATGTAGCCGCCGACCATCAGCCGATTCCCGCTGATCGTGCCCTTGGTTGCGGTGACGGTCCAAGTCACGGTCTGGTTGCCCTTTGGTCCGGTGACGCTGCTCACCGACTTGTTCAATGACCACGAGGTGATGTTGCCGAAGCAGAGGGCGATGTCGCTCTGGTCGATCGAGAGGCTGGCTTGCTGGGCGCGGGCTGTGTGGGGGGAGAGAAGAGTGCCTACGGAGAGCGAAAGCGCGAGGGCGCGGGTGAGGATGTGTCGAATGTTTTTCATGGAAGCGGGTGTGATTGTCTTGGGTTGGTTTTCTTGCACCCCCAGCAAAACGCAGTCCGCCCGCTCCGAATATGGGGCGTAAATCCGTGGGGTTTTGCCCCATACCGTGATGGGGCGCCCTCGCTTGCCGTGCCGGCCCGGTGGGGCTTAATCTACCGGTGGATGAGAACACCATTTGTTCCGGAGCACCTCCGGTCCCGCTTGGTGCCATCGGCGGACGGGGTTCCCGGCCGCTACAAAGTGCGGCTGCCGCACGGTCACACCGTTTACGAGGTCATGGTCGATGACGCGGGTCAGGTCAGGCAAGTCGATGGACGCATGGTGCAGGTCAACGCGGACCTTGGTTTCCGGATGGAAGATGCGCAGGATATCGAGAGTTACTAAGGTCATCATGATTCCCTTCCCCGAGCCCCTTCATCCTGCGGTTGTTCATTTTCCCATCGCTCTGCTTTTGTTGGGCGCGGGGGTGGCTGTCCTGTCGGTGTTTATCCGCCGTTGGCATCTGCCGCTTTTTGCCGCGGTCCTGCTTGCCTTGGGCGCGATCGGCGCGGTGGCGGCAACGGTGACCGGCGAGGAGGAGGAAGAAAAAGTGGAGCACGCCATACCGTCGGCCGAGCCGGTGCTGGAGGAACATGCCACTTGGGGCGAGCGCGCGCGCAATGCGGGAATCCTTGCCGCGGCCCTGGCCATCGTCGCGGTCATCGTGGCGCGCAAACCGGTCGGCGGACGCGCGGCCTCGGTCGTCACGGCCGCCGTGGCTTTGGTCGCCGGCTACTGCGTGGCCCAAGCCGGGCACTATGGTGGCGAGCTGGTCTACCGCCATGGGGCCGGAGTCCGGATGAGTGGACCGGGGGAAGCGCCGGCAAGCATCATGTCACCGGCTGCGGTCGGTCAGGACAAGCACGCGGAAGAAAGCAAGGAGGACTAGCGGGGTCAGCCTCCGGCTTGGCGGACGCAGCTTAAGGCGGCAGGTCGGAGATGTTTTTGTCGATAAGGCCCAACTTGTGCGGGTCGGGAGGGTGACCGAAGTATTGCGCCGAGAGTCAGACGGCTTCGGAGGGCTAACCGGGTGCGACAGGGGGATGAAACGGGTGGAAGGCGCAGAGGAGTGTGAGGGGGTTCTCCCCCGATTGAAGGCTGGTGTTTAAGTTGACCGTGCGCGCCGCTGTCAAGCGGGCGCGCACGGTCGGGGTTTGGTTTGCGCCAAGAGTGGAACTCAGGAGACCGGAATTTCGACCGCTTTGGTCTGGATCTCCGGGGCCTTGGGCAGATGGACGTGCAAGGTGCCGTTTTTGAACTCGGCTTTGACTTTGTCCGTCTTCGCGCCCTCGGGGAGGACAAAGGAGCGTTCGAAGCTGCCGTAGGACCGCTCGATGCGGTGGTAGCGGCGGCTTTTCTCTTCCTTCTCGAATTTGCGTTCGCCGGTGATGCGGATGGTGCCGTCCTCCACGGTGACGTGGACATCTTCTTTCCTCACCTCGGGCAGGTCGGCCTTGATGGTGAATTCCTTGTCGTCCTCGGACACGTCGACCAGGGGGCTCCATTCGGAGGCGGTGATCGGCTCTTCGCCGACCCACGGAACGAGGGAGCGGCCGAAGAGACGGTCCATGCGGTTGCGTGCGGTGTCCATTTCGCGGACGGGGTTCCAAGTAGTGAGTATGCTCATGATGTTGGTTTTTCTGGTGCGGTGATTTAGGTGCCGCACGTGGCATCCACCGTCGATGCCACGCGCGGGTCCGGTCGGCTTGTTTGTGAGCGGCGTTCCGGCATGGGGGAATTGAAGCGCGAGCGCTCCGGCTTGCCTATGGGGTCTTCGGCCCAAGGAAAAAAGAGGAGAGAGGGCCACGGACCAAACAAGATAGGGGAGGACTTGGAATCGCGGCGGGTCAGCCGCTACGAGGGAGAATCTGGCTGGTCCTTTTATTCCCGCGCATACCGGCCGAGGAGTTCGGCTTGGGCCAAGATGTGACCTTTGATCGCGTCGTCGAGGATTGGTCGGTCGGCGGTGGCGGGAAGATCGAGCTTGGTGTCGAGAGCGTAGAGACGGAAATAGTAGCGATGGGTGCCGCGCGGGGGACTGGGGCCGACATACTTGGCCATGCCGGCGTCGTTGTGTCCGACTATGGCGCCGCGGGGCACGGAATTTTCGGGAATACTCTTGGTCTCGGGTTTGATGTTCCAGAGCAGCCAATGATTCCATCGGCCCATGGGGACGTCCGGATCATCAACAATGAGGGCGAGGCTCTTGGTTCCGCTTGGCACGCCGCTGATGGCGAGAGGGGGATTGACGTTTTTCCCGTCTGCGGTGAAGCGCGCGGGGATTGGCTGGGTGGCGCGGAAGGATTTCGTGGTGATCTTCATTTCGTCGCCTCGACCATGCCTTTGGCGGGTGGTCCGAGCTATGGGGATTAGCACCCACGAGGGACAGACAAGCCGCCGCTGGGCGGAGGTGCTCCGTCCGGAGACTGCGTGGTTTGTCATGCCTGTCCTTGGCTCAAGAGTTTTTCGGGGATGCCGTCGGGCCAGGTCAGGTGCCAATGGCGGTGGGGGCCGTTGGAGAGTTGGGTGCCGAGGGGTTGGCTGCGGCGGTTGATGAAGTCGGCGAGGCGCGCGCGCTCCTTGCGCTCAATGTAGCGGAGACGGAAGCGTTGCAGCCGGAAGGGAAGGACTTCGAGGTCGCACAGTTTGCCGTCGTCCTCGAGGGTGACGGCGTAGAGGCAGGCGAGATCGCTGCGGCCGGGTTCAGTTTTGGAGATGCCTTCGTAGTCGTTGATCAGGTCACCGCAGCCGTAAAGGATGAGTTTGCCTTGGTGGACTTCGGCCGGGAGCGGGTGGTGCGAGGAGTGGCCGTGCACGATGTCGGCGGCCCCGGCTCCGATGAAGCGATGGGCGATGCGGCGGTGTTGGGCGGGCACGGCTCCGACCCAGTTGGCGCCCCAGTGGATGGAGACAACCACGTGGTCGCCCGGACGACGTTGCGCAAGAACGTGGTCGACCGCACCGGCGAGAGCGAGGTCGTCGGGCGACAGCATATTGATCCCCGGACTATGGTTTGCCTCCCATGCGGTGGGGGCACCGCAGTCGTAGGTGGCGAAGGCGAAAACAAGGAGGCGTCGACCATCGGACAGCGGCACGATGGCGGGTGCGGCTGCTTCGATATGATTGCGTCCGGCGCCGGCCGTGGCCACACCGGCGTGGCGCAGGGTGGAGAGCGTGTCGCTGAAGCCCTCCTCGCCGTAGTCGAGCACGTGGTTGTTGGCCAAGGCGCAGACATCGACGCGGGCTGTGGCAAGGCAAGCGATATGATCGGGATGCATGCGGTAATGAATGTCCTTGTGCCGCCAGGGACTTCCGCCTGCCGTAACGGCGGTCTCGAGATTGATCACGGTGCAATCCGGCGCGAAGCGGTCGATTTCGGCCAACGCATCGCCCCAAATGTAGTCGGGGGTGACGGCCGAGGGGATGGGGCCATTCGTGCGCTCGGCGAGGCGCACGTAGTCACGGGCGTCGTGTATGGAAGGCTCGGAAAGCTGCGGTTCGCAAGGATGCGGCATGACTTGGTCGATGCCGCGGCCGATCATGACATCGCCGGCGAGGAGGAGTTTGGTCTGCATGCGGGCCCGCCAATGTGGGGCGCTGCGCGTTCCGATGGTATGGGGTCTTTGGCCCAGAGGCAGACCAAGACTTCCGGCCTTGAGAGGAAGGCGTGCGGCCCGCTGGGCCAGCAGGCACAATTCCTTCAGCCGGATTCATGCAGTTGAACAACCGGGCGGCGGCCGGGTACGGCCGCCCTCCATGAGCGGGTTGGCCTGGAGGGCGAGCGTCCCCGCGAGCCGCGCACGAAAGGTTGCCCAAATCGTTATCCACTCACCATTTGGTGGGTCGCACCCAAGCGCAGACTGTAGCCGCGGCACTATGTGCCGCGGCTAAAATGGGAAAATCTCAACTACAGCGTTCCGGCTAAGCCGGAACGCTATAGTCGGAGACACAATAAAAGCGCGGCTTGGCTTGGTTTTCCCAGGGGGCATGGCCGTCCCGGCCGTGTTGTCGGATCGTGACGGGCTCAGAACTTGCAGACTTAGGCAGGGACGCGCGGCTCGCGCGTCCGTTTGTTGGGGATCGGACGAGCGGGCCGCTCGTTCCTACCTTCTGAACGAACGTCGAAACACATTTCCTTCTGCTACAGCCCGTCCATGGCCGCAGCATCTGCATTGCTACGGTTAAACTTTTGTCCGGATCAGCTGGCTCGGTGGTTGAGCGGGGCGTGGGCGGAAGTTTCGACCATGCCGGAGGCAATCGCGTGGCGGGTGAGGCCGGCGGTGTCGTGGATGTGGAGCTTGTTCATCACGGCTTGGCGGTGCTTCTCGACGGTCTTGATGCTGATCCCGAGTTGGTCCGCGGTCTGCTTGTTGGCGTTGCCTTCGGCGATGAGTTGGAGGACTTCGGTCTCGCGCGCGGTGAGGGTGTCGGATTTGCGGCGCAGGAGTTTGCGGCCACCTTCGGACTTTTCGTATTGCGGGATGCGTCGCTTGACTGCGGGCGAGAAGGCTTTGTGGCCCCGGGCAACTTGGCGCACCGCTTCGGCCAGCGTTTCGGCAGCGGAGGTTTTCGAGACGTAGCCGTCGACGCCGGCTTCGAGGGCGTGCTGGATGAAGAGATCGTCTTCGTAGGCGGTGAGGATGACGATGCGGGTGGCGGCGGAGTGTCGGCGGATCTGGCGAGCGGCATCGAGCCCATTGAGGTTGGGCATGGCGACATCGAGGGTGACGACGTCGGGCTTGAGTTTGGCGGCTTGCTCGACACCTTGGCGACCGTCGCAAGCTTGTCCTATGACATTGATGTCTTTGTGGCGGCCGAGAATATTGACGAGGGCATCGCGCATCATTTGATGGTCGTCGATGATGAGAACGGAGGTTGGTTTCATTTTAATTAGTCAGGTTTTGCGGGACCGCGTGCGGGGGGGGGGGACGGGGATTTCGACCCGGATGGTGGTGCCTTGGTCGGGCACGGCTTCAAGGAGGAGAGAACCGCCGAGGAGTTCGGCGCGTTCGCGAATGCCGAGGAGTCCGAGGTGTCCGTCGCCTTGCGCTTCGGCCACGCGTTCCGGGGTGAAGGCGCGGCCGTTGTCGCCGATCTCAAGATGCATGGTGCCGTCGTTCTGCACCAAGGTGAACCAGGCCTGGGTGGCGGCGGAGTGGTCCTCGATATTCTGGAGGGCTTCTTGGGCGAGGCGGAAAAGGTGGGTGAGGTTTTCGCAGTCGAGAAAGTTGACCGCATCGGGTTCGATCCGGATTTCCAGCGTGATGCGGGAGCGTTGACGGAAGGCGTCGGCGTGCCTCTCGAGTGCGGCCGCGAAACCGAAATGGTCGAGGAGGGCGGGGCGAAGGTCACGCGCGAGAGTGCGGACGTCGTGCAGGGCGCCCTCGAGTAGAGCGCGAAGGTCGAGCAGTTCCTGGCGGAGCCAGGCAGGCATCTTTTCGTTCCTGGCGAGAGTGAGGCGGTTGGTGGTGGCGGCGAGAACTTGGGCGATATTGTCGTGGAGTTCGCGGCTGATGCCTTGCTGTTGTTGCTCGCTGGTTTGAATCAGATTCTGCGCGAGGATCTCGAGTTCGCGGACATGCGAACTGGTGTCGGCCGAGGAATCCTTGCGCTGACGTCGCTCTAGAACGAGGGGGCGGACGCCGTTCGGGGCTGGCTGGTCGTTCGTGCGGATGTCTTCCTGCGCAGGCTGGGGCTTCTTCTCCGGACTGATCGAGGAGTCACGCGCCGGGGACTGCTTATTGTGGGATTTCATTAATAAGCGGGAAACTTTCGATAGGAGAGTCCTGTAAACGAAATATTCCGCAGTATTTTGAACGTCAATACTAACTTTATAGGAACGCGGTTCTGGATGGAGTGCGACGCGGGCGGGGGGGGAAATCATGAGGTTCAAGAGGCCGGTGGGTTCTGTCCGTTGAAGGGAATGACGCGGTTGCGTCCTTTGTGTTTGGCGCGATACATGGCGGCATCGGCGCGGGCGACGAGGGTGTCGGTCGATTCGTCCGGATGGGCGAGGGTAACGCCGATGCTGAGGGTGGCGACGACGGGGCCTTTCGCGGTGGGGATCGGTTCCGTCGCGGCGGCGCGGAGTTTTTCAGCGAGGGCAACGGCGTTGTCCATATTCTGCACGCCGTGCAGGACGACGAGGAGTTCGTCGCCGCCGACCCGGGCGGCGAGGTCGTCGCTGGTGCGGAGGGTTTCCCGGAGGCGGCGGGCCGTGGTGCGGAGGACTTCGTCGCCGACGGCATGGCCGTGGGTGTCGTTGATGTGTTTGAAGCGATCGAGGTCGCAGAAGAGGACGGCGAGTTCGTGTCCGGTGCGGCGGGATTGCGCGCCGAGGGTCTCGATGCGGCTAAGGACTTCTTTGCGGTTGAGGAGTTGGGTGAGCTCGTCGGTGCGGGCGCTTTGTTCGAGTTGTTGCTCGGCGGCAACCTGCGCGTCGACGACGCGACTGGTGGCGACGAAGCCGTCGTGATGTCCGTTGGCCTCCAGGTAGGGACTGGCGTGGGTCTCGATCCAGTGGCGGGTGCCGTCCTTGGCGCGCACGATGGTGTGGCCGGCGTCGAGTTGCGCGATGTATTCGGCGCATTGCGCCCGTTGTTCTTCCCCGATGAAATCGGAGGCGAGGCGTCCCACGCATTCGTCAATGGCCCAGCCGAAGGTCGGGGTGACGGAGGGCGAGATCCATTCGATGGTGCCGCGGCGGATGCGGGTCACGACGTCGGAGGAATTTTCGGCGAGCAGGCGGTAGCGTTCCTCCGAAGCGGCCAGACGCTTGGCGGCGAGGTAGCGCTCGGTGACATCGCGCCAGGTCCAGACGATTTCGTCGTCGATGCGCACGGCGCGGATGTCGAAGCGGCTTTCCTGACCATAAATCTCCAGGGCGAAGGGGAAATTATTGACGATGAGCGGTTCACCCGACTCATACGCATCGCGGGCCATGGCGAGGAGAGCGCGGGCACTGTCGGAAGGGAGAAATTCGAGCAATCCCCGGCCGAGCATGGATTCCCGCTCCAGGTGGTAGTATTCGGCGGCGGCGATGTTGGCGTCGTTGATCCGGAAGTCGGTGATTCTTCCGGTGGTTTCGCGGAGCGGGGAGAGGAGCAGGTGCGGATCAAGGAGGGAGTCCAGAATCTCCCGCGTCGTGGCGGGTCGAAAGCCTGCGGTGGGTGAGGCGGATGTTTCCATGAAAGTCATTGGCCGAGCTCTGCGATGACGCGCTGCAGGCGGAGAATGTTGCTGACCGCGCTGCGCATGCGCTCGGAGGTGTCGGCATCGAGGTTGTCGCCTTCGGCGGGACTGTGCTCGGCGAGCATTTCACGCAATGCGCCGAGTTCAGCCCGGTGGGCCGCCTGCACCTGGCACATTTCGTCATGCATTGCCGTCACAGCGACGAACATAGGGTGAGAGGGGGGTCAGCATCTGTGGGGTCTATTGCCCAGTAAATTTTCCATGACCGGGCGGTTTGGTTTTCGGGCGGCGACCAAGCCCGGCGGGTGCCGGGCGGACTACGGACAGGTGAACTCCCTATCGCGGGGGGCGCGTGGTCGTTGTTTGCTTGGCCTCATGAAAACGCGCGATGAAGCAAAACGTGGGTTCGAGCGAAAAAAGGAAGATCTAAACGAAGAAACCACAGCGGACTCCTGGCGTGGGAAGACGCCGGGGCCGTCACAAGGCGGTGGCACCAGTCTGGCGGAGTGGTGTCCGGGAGCCGCGGCGCGCCGGGGATACGAGCGTGCGGTGGAGGAGTGGTGGTGGCTGTGAGCGCGCGAAGCGTGCTCTGTAAAGGAGCTTGGAGCCGGGAGCGGGGAGCCTGGAGTCAGAAAAAGACAGGCCACGGATAGAAGAAGAGGGAAGAGGATGACGTTGTGCCGGACGCGGTTGGGATCGGTTTGTCCAGAGGGCATGGGCGGCCCCGCCCGTGTTGTCGGGTCGTGACGGGCTTAGAATGTGCAGACTTAGGTAGGGCCGCGCGGCTCGCGCGTCCGTTTGTTGAGGAGCGGACGAGCGGGCCGCTCGTCCCTACCCTCAGAACGGAAGTCGAAACACATTTCCTTCTGCTGCAGCCCGTCAATCGCCGCGGCTTTTGCATGGTTCCGGCTTAGCGTTGGCCAAGACTTTGCGGTCTGTTTTCGCTTCGGTGGCTTGGTAAACGCGTTTCGTTTCGGTGTCTTGTTGGGCGGCGGCGAGATAGCGGCCTTCGCTGCGGACTTTGCTGTCGGTGGTTTTTCCGGACCAAGCGCGTGCGCGGTCATCGGCCGGGACGTGAACACGTTCGTGGGATTGGGACCAGTGCTTTGGTTTTTTCATCAGCTCATGGTCGCGCACGCCATGCTTGCCGGCTGCCGGGTCTTCACCCCATGGCGGGACCCGGCCCGCGGCGTCATCTTGCCGCTGATGCAAATCCCCGAGAATTTTGGCAACGGCGTGGGCGCGGCAGGTGACGCGGTCCACGGGAACGAGACGGAAGAACCTTTGTTCGGCGATCCGTGCTGGATCGATGAACGGCTGCAGGCTCTGCATGGAGAGCCGGAAAGGGAGGCTTAAGCGATGACGCCGTCTTCCCCGTCAATGTGGCGCTCGATAATCTCCGTGGCCTCGGTCGAAGCATCAAGGTGCCGGGCCTTCGCACGTTTTATCAACTCCTTCTCCAAATCCGGCGAGATGTCGTGGACGATGATAGTTACTTTTTCAGGATTGTTGGAAAGAGACATGAGGAAACGTCTTTATATCAAAACGATAGAAATGACAAATTGGATGCGCGGCAAGTCACATTTCTGCGCTTGCGCGAATATTTGGGTTAGGCCAGATTATGCATAGAATAATGACAAGCCACAGAAAGACGCGAGCGATTGCCGTGCAGTTGACTCCCCAGACGATCAAGCGTCTTGACGAGTTGGCGGAGGCATCAGGCATGTCGCGGCATCGCTACATGATTTTGATCCTCGAACGGGCGATCGAGGCGAATGTCACGGTGCGCGAGCAGTTGGCCTTTTCGAACGAGCACCCTTGAAGCCGGCGTGAGGCGGCGGCGGGTGGCATTCTTCCCCATGGAAGGCATGGGCATCAGCTGCTTTTTTGGTGCAGCGATGAAAAGAACGGGAGTTTCCGGCCGGGCCAAAGGGAGCACGGGAATCAACTGGAGTGCGCTCTACCCGGACAACGGGTTGAAGACGTTGATGGAGGACAAAGGGATGCGACGGTGGGCCCGGAATGATGGCCTGAGCCGGGGGTGGGCACTCGTCTTCAGGCAATATGGTCGCCGTGCCTCGGCGCGGTTGGTGCCCGGCGCCTTTCCCCAATCAACAACGACACCATCATGAAATACCTCCCTCTTCTTGCCGCTTTCGTTCTCCCGCTCAACTTGCAGGCGGGTGAGGACCATGGCCACGGGCACAGTCACGAACAGATCGAAGTGCCGTCCACCCTGCCCGAGGTGCGTGCGGTGATCGCGGCGAAGCAGCCCGAACTCACGGCGCTGCTCGAGGCCGGCAACGCCGCGGAGGCCCACGCGGTGACCGATGTCCTATCAGCTTGTGTCAAAGCCATTCCCGGCCTGCTGGAATCCTTGGACGAGACGGCGAAACAGCGTGTCGAGGGCATCGCCAACAACACGGCCAAAGCGTGGGCGTCCGTGGCGCACGACGCGGATCATGGTGACTACGAGGGAGCCGGCCGCGAGGCGGTCAAAGCGGCGGCGGCCTACAAGCTGCTTGAAGCGCGTCTGCCGCAGTGAAGTAGCAAGTGAGGCGGCGGGGGCTCGGAAGCCATGGCCGCGACCGGAGGGACACGCTTCAGTTCGCCCGGGTGGACCTTGAAGTGGGGCCAGCGTCGGCCAAATCGCGGGCGGTGTTGCGCCGGAGTTTGACGAAGCAATTGTTGTCGCCGTGGAGGGACCACGGACCGACGGGGACTTCGGAGAATTCGACGAAGCGCCAGTCGACGTGGTCGTTGGTCTTCATGCCGAGGTAGTCGCGGACCGCGGGGGAGATATCGAGACCGGCGGCTTTGTTGCGGTTGGGGGCGGGCCGGTCGTCGCCGAAGACGTATTCCCAGTGGTCGGTGCGGAAGGGTCCGACATCTTCCCATTGGGCATAGACGATGCGGCCGCGGTAGTGGATGGCGAGCCAGCGACCTTTGCACACGCTCTGCCCGGAGCGGACGAAGGTGTCTTTGAACCAGGGAATGACCTTGGCCGCTTCGGCCTTGGTTCCGCTGCGGTTCACGTCGTTGTAGGGCAGGGCAATGTAGAAGGGGTTTTGGCGCGGGATGAAGGCGGCGGGCAGGAAGCCGCGGCGGGCGTCCGGGTCGGGATTGTCATAGCCGCCATAATTGTGCACCCACCGGGTGTCCCACGAACTTTTGTCGTTGGGCACGGGATTGTTGCGCGCGGCGTCTTCGCCAATCCAGAAAACGGTGGTCATGATGTGGCGCTTCCACGGATGGCTGGAGCGGGGGGAGGCCGCCTGGCGGACGGGAGCGGGTTCGAACCGACGGGCCTCGAGGAGGCGGGTGGCTTCGGCCCGCCAAGCCACCTCTTTGGTCGTCCCCAAAGAGGCGGATACAGGGCCGGTGCCGAGAAGGCACACGGCAACGGCGAGGAGGAGGGGTCGGGGCATGGGCGCGTGGTTGATGGCGGAACCTCGCACCAGTCGGATCCCCGCGCAAATGGACCGGGCAACTTTTTTCTACGCGGCCCCCGGAGGGGCTTCAGTTGGCGCCGCGGCGGAGGGCGTCGATCAACTCGTCAAGGGCGACGGAGGCAAAGCGGGTCGCGGTGTCGGAGACGGCGTAGGGTATGACAAGGACACCATGGTGAAGCAGGGCGCCGCAGGTGTAGACCACATTGGGCACGTAGCCTTCGCGTTCGTCGGGGGCGGGGCCGAGCAATGGTTCTTTGAGGCGCCCTATGACACGGGAGGGATCATTGCGGTCGAGAAGGACGGCGCCGATGCAGTATTTGCGCATCGGGCCGACGCCGTGGGTGAGGACGAGCCAACCGGCGTCGGTCTCGATGGGCGAACCGCAGTTGCCGAGTTGGGTGAATTCCCAGGGTTGCGCCGGGCGGACAATGACCTGCGACTCATACCAGAAGTGGGGATGGTCGGAGAACATGAGGTGGATATTGACGCCGTCTTGGCGGCTGAGCATGGCGTAGTGGCCGTTGATTTTTCGCGGGAAGAGAGCGAAGCCTTTGTTGCGCACGGCGGGGCCGTTCAGGGTGCTGCTGTGGAAGGCGCAGAAGTCGGGTGTGGCGACGATCTGCGGGAAGACGTCCGCCCCGTTGTACGCCGTGTAGGTCGCGTAGTAGGTGACCTTGCCGTCGTCATCGGTGAAGCGCACGAAACGGGCGTCCTCGATGCCGTTACTCTCGAGCGGGGAGTAGGGGAAGATGACTTTCTCGGAGAGGTTGAGTCCGTCCTTGAAGCGCACCGCGTAGTTGGCCTCGGCGAGGGAAACCGCGCGCTCGCCAGCGCGGACGATTTCGGGGTCACTGCCGTCACGGCGGAGGGCGGCGGTGCGGGCCACGAGTTCGGGCATGTGGAAGACGTCGGGAAGTCCGGCCGTGGCGGCGTGGGCCGCATGGTGGGGCACCCCCAATTCGAGAAGTTTGCGACGGAAGAGGCGCAGGTCGTATTTCGCGGCGGGCTCGGGCCGGGGGGAGTGGACGAATTTCGAGACCGGGTCGAGGCGCACGGTGCCGTCGGCCGCGGCGATGCCCGAGCGGAAGGTGATCGACGAGATGTGTCCCTCGCCGGTGGCGCGCAGGCTGAGGACGAAGCGCAATTCTCCGGATGCGAGACCGGATTGATCGGGGGCGGCCACGATGCTCGGGTTGAAGAGGGCGCTGGATTCGAGGGAATATTCGTTGGTGAAATAGGAGCCGATGAGGAGTTTGCGGGCCTCGTCGAGTGGACGGTCGACGGGTAAGAGCGGGGCCATTTTGTTGAACCGCTCAAAGAAGATGGCGCGGATGTCCTCGTGCCGGTCGTGGAATTCGGCGAGCACGTTGTCGAGGGTGGCGGCGACCGTGGCATCGTCGAGCATGAGGACGCGGGCGAGGACATCGAGGAGGCGGCGGCTGGGTTCGGGATGGCCGGTCGGCTTGACGATAACGGAGGCCATGAAGGGGCGGAGGAGCACGCGCCGTGCGTCGGGCCGCAATTCGAAGGGTTGGCGACGGAGGTTCATTTGGTAAGTGCGGTGAAGTCGGCTTGGAAAGCGGCGCTAGTGTTGTCGAGGGCCTTCATCTCGGCGAGGGCGAGGAGGAAGGAAAGGGTCGATTCGGCGCCTTGGTTCTGATTGGTGCGGTTTTGGTGGAGTCCGTCGCGGCAACCGCCGGTGGCCGGATCGTAGAGCAATTCACCGAGGTCATTGGCCCCGAGAAACCAGTCGAAGGCCCGGTTGGCCTCCGCGCGCCAACTGTGGTCGGCCGTGGCGTTGTATGCCTCGATGCAGGCGCCGACCGCCGCGGCGGCGTCGACCGGTTGTTGGTCGAACGCGGCGGGTGGGGCGCCTTTCTGCCAGAAGCCATTCGATCCGATCGGACGGAAACATCCACCTTCGCCGCGTTGGTGCTTCATGAGCCAACGGAGCGAGGTGAGGCCGGCTTCGCGCATTTCCTCGTTGGCGGTCCAGCGGCCGGACAGGATGAGGGCGTGGCAGAGGCGGGGATTGTCATAGGTCACGACCTCTTCGAACCACGGCCACTCGGGGGTGGCCACGCGTTTCCAAAGATCGAAGAGGCGCGCGGAGAGGTCCTCGCGCATGCGGGCGGCGAGCAGGTCGCCCTCGAGGGTGCGCAGGTATTCGTGGAGTCCGAGAATGGTGAAGGCCCAGGCCCGTGGAGAGGTGAAGGATTCGACGACGGGCAGGGCTTCGTCGAAGAGCGGTGCGGCCCAGGAGCGGAGGCTCTCGCTGCGGGTGCGGCCGACCACGGCGCCGAGAGCCCAGAGGGTGCGCCCGTGGCTGTCTTCCGAGCCGTGTTTCTCGAGCCACTTGCGGTCGAAGCTCATGAAATTGCGGAAACGCCCGGTGTCGCGGACAAACGCGTGCTGGAGGAAGGCGGAGTAAGCGGCGCGGGCCACCCCGATTTCGGCCGGGCATTCGTCGAGGCCTTCGAGGAGAACGGAGAGGAGGAGGGCGCGGGCGTTGTCATCGGCGCAATACCCGTGATCGAACCACGGCACGGTGAAAATGGCGTGCTGGTAGATGCCGGTGCTGTCGGTCATGCGCAGGAGATGATCGAAACGCCAGGGTGGGAGGTGCGAATGCTCGCCGAAGGGTGCGGCCGGACGGGGCTTGTGGTGCGCATGGACTTCGTTGTGGTCACCGGCCGTGGCGAAGAGGCGGGTGTAGGCGGAGGCCACCTCGGGCCAAATCATGTGGCGTCCGGCCAGGTAGGACTGCTTGCGCATGGCATTGAGCCGGGTCTCGTCGGCGAGCAGGGCTCCGACCTCGCGGGCCACGGCGGTGGCGTCGCGGAAGGGGACAAGGACGCCGGCTTCGTTGGCCAGCAATTCGCCGGCATGCCAGTAAGGGGTCGAGACCACGGCTTTGCCGGCGCCGAAGCAGTAGGAGAGGGTGCCCGAGGTGATCTGGGCCTCGTTGAGGTAGGGGGTGATGTAGATGTCGGTCGCGCCGATGTATTCGCGAAGTTCCTCGTTCGAGACGTAGCGGTTGACAAAGCGGATGCTGTTTTCCACGCCCAGGCTGCGGGCCATGCGCTCGAGTTGCAGCCGGTAACTCTCGCCTTCCTCGCGGACAAGGTTCGGATGGGTGGCGCCGAGCACGATGTAAACGAGGCGCGGGTGGTCGCGGACGATATCGGGCAGGGCGCGGATGACGTATTCGATGCCTTTGTTCGGGGAGAGGAGTCCGAAGGTGAGCATGACCGGTCTCCCGGCGACCTCGAACTGGTCCTTGTAAAAACTCGGATCGGTGAAGCCGGTATCGGGAATGCCGTGCGGGACCACCTCGATCTTGGCCTCATCGACCCCGTAAAGACTGGTCAGCATGCCGCGGGCGCGGTCGGCCATGACCACGAGACGCGAGGAAAGGTCGACCAGTTCGTGGAAGACGCGTCGTTGTTGGGGATCCGGATTTTCCAACACGGTATGGAGGGTGGTGACAACGGGCATGCGCACGCGGCGCAGGAGGGCGAGGAGGTGGCTGCCGGCGGACCCGCCGAAGATGCCGAATTCGTGCTGCACGCAGAGCACGTCCATGTGGGCGAGGTTGAGGAAGTTGGCCGCCCGCACGTAGGATGCGACGTCGGGTTGGGGAATTTCGAAGCGGACTTCGGGTGGATAGGTGTAGGTGCCGGCGCGGTCGGAGACGGCAATGACCGGGCAACTCCAATCGGGATTCGCGGCAACGACCGCATCGCGCAGGTCGCGGGTGAAGGTGGCAATCCCACACTGCCGTGGAGGATAGTCGCCGAGAAAGGCGACTTTGGTGACCGAAGACAACGGGGTCATAACGGCCCATTGTGGACTGCAGGGCTGTCGCGCCAATGGAAAACTTCCCCCAGTGCGCCGCGCCGCTCAGCCTTCGCCCGCAGTGCCAAGGGCGTCACCGAGCCACCAACTGAGGCCGCGCAGCGCGAGTTCGGCCATGGCCAGCGGGTGTTTCTCCAGCTGATGCATGAGTTGAGCCGTGAAATTGTTGACCGGTTTCTTCGTTGTGCCGGAAAGTTCGATCTCGCACCAATGAAGTCCGTCCTCCTGCCGGGCGAAGACGGACTTGGTGGCATCGGGCAACCAAGTGAGTGCGGAGGCGGGCAGCCCGGCCATGACTTTCCCGCTGAGGGAGCCGTCGGGGGCGACCTGCACCGCGCCGCGCAGTCCGGCTTTTCCCGGCGAGAGGACATCCAGCCGATCGACATGCAGTCCGCGGTGGTCTTCCTGCCAATGGGCGGAGGCGCGCGACACTTTGATTGTGGTGTAGGCGTCCGACTTGAGAAACCGGTCGAGGAACTTTTGGAATTGAAATCCTTGGAGCTGTCCGCCGATGAAACCGAGGGTGCCGCCGCCGCGCCCTCCGGAGACGTTCGCCCCGTGCCAGGACCATGAGGCTTCTGCGGTGAGTTCCCCGGCGAGGTTTCCGGCGAGCGAAGCCGGGAGGTAGGCGCCGAGCGGGATGCGCGAGGCGGAGATGTTCACCTCGGCCTCGGAGGTTTCCATGTTCCAAGATCCGGCCCCGCGCAAGTCGGCCAGTCCGGGGGCGGTGACAATGACATTTTTCGCACGCAGGAGGTCGCCTTCCAGCTGGTAATCGAGGGAGACGTGCGAAAGGGCAAGGTCGCGCCACGCGGGCCGGCCGGCGCGTGCGGCGAGCCGGTCGAGGTAGTCCCAGTCGCGCACCCGGGCATTTTGCAGGGCGATATTGCCCTCGCCGGAGGCATTTTTCCCGGTGGGGTCGACGCGGTAGGTGAGTTTTCCGTCGAGCTGGCCGGAGAGTACGGCGGCGATGTCGTGTGGGAGGAAAGGCGCAATGTCGAGCGCGGTGATCTCCGCGGAGGCGTCGATGCTTTTGTCGGCTTGCTGGCCGAGGCGCGCTTTGAGTTCGAGGTTGCTCTGCGGGGAGGCGGGTTCGCGCAGGTAGAGGTAGCCGATATCGATCACCTCGTGCGTCACGTAGACTTCCATCCCGTCGATGGCGAGGTCGGGATATCCGGGCAGGACAAGATGGCCGCCGCGGCCGAAGTATTTGAAGTTTCTCCCGACCATCATGGCGCCGAGGTGCATGCCGGCCCCGCGCACCGGGGTTGGTCCGAGGGGCAGCTCAATGGTCATGTCGGGGCATTCGATCCATCCGCAGTGGAATTGCGAAGGCATGAGGAAGGCATACCAAGGCTTGGGCGGGATGACGGGGTCCTGCTTTTTCAGTTCGTTGTTTGGCGCAACGACGCGGAAATTGGCTTGGGCGATATCGATGCGGTCGACCTCCCAGCGTCCGCGGAGGATGCCCGAGGGGTTGAACCAGCCGGTGGCCCGTCCGGTGTCGAGCCCGCCGATGGCTTGTCCCGGCCAGCCGGTGCTGGAAAAATTTTCCGCGGTGACCGAAAGGTCGGGGTTGAGGGTGAGCGGACCGAATTTGCCCTCGACCTTGAGCGCGTGGCCGACGGCGCTGGCCAACATGCGCTCGAACTGCGGCCCGGCCACCCAACTGGTGAGCACTTGCGGCAAGAAAATGCGGGCCGCCGCGTAGCCGGCGAGGCCGAGCACGGCAAGCACCAGGGCCAGCGTGAGGAGGCGGTTGCGGAGTTTCATCGGGGCAAATGGAGGCGGTTCGGCTCGTCGATGGCAAACTCTATCCATTCCTCCGTGCTTCCGAGACAAAATCCGGCAAGCGGCGGCGCGGGTCGTAGGCGCGATGAAAGACGGGGCTGGCAGAGCCGGAGATGGGTGGGACGAGCCAGGACCAGTCGCCGGGCACGGGACGGCCGGCCGCTTTTTCTTTTTCGAGGTGGTCCATGAATTGGCGTGACGCGGTGTGGTGGTCGACCATGGTGACGCCGGCGCGGCGGAACGAGTGGAGCACGGCGGCAGTGAGTTCGACCAGGGCGCGGTCGCGCCAGAACGGATCGTGCGCGCGGAGTTGCGGGTCGAGCCGGTCGGCCACGATGGGGAGCAAGTTGTAGCGATACGGGTCGCCGAAGTTGCGGGCGGCAATTTCGGTTACCATGTAGTAACCGCTGAAGGGTGCCGCGGTGTAGCGCGCGCCGCCGGTCATGAGGGTCAGGTTGCTCACCGCCGGCAGCGCATGCCATTGCAGGCGGAGGTCGGCGAACCACGGCAGGGTCGGGTGGGTGATGGGAACCTCAAGGACGGCATCCGGCGGCACGGGGAAGAAGCGCGGCTTTTCCCCGGGTACTTCGATGAGAAGGGGGAGAAGATCGAAGGCGGAGCGGGTTTGCGGCGGGGTCCAACCGGCCTCGATGAGCCGCGCGGTGAAGTTCGTCTCGGCGGGATCGCCGAGCACAGTACCGTCGGCTGCGCGGTAGCCGGCGTAGCGGATGAGTTGGTAATTGTGGATCCGCGGGCCGGGGGCATCCGGACCCGATGGGGCGAAGACGGTGATGAGCGGTTGGATCCGTCCGCCATTGGTCGAACGGCGGAGGTGGGCCACGCAGGCTTCGAAAATCCCTTCGGCTGTCGTGATGTCCCGTGCATCGGCCACCTCGAGAGTTTCCCAAAAGCGGCGCCCGATGCAGCGGCGGCTATTGCGCCAGGCGAGGCGGCAGGCGAAAGCGAGTTCGGCCGGGGTTTGGTTGTAGAAGCCGTGTTGCCGGATTTCTTCAGCGGCTTCTTTGCGGCGGGCGGGGTCCGGAGCGGTGTTGTTTTCCCGGGCGAACTGATCGAGAAACGCGCCGGCTGCCTCAACCGGATCGGCGGGGCAACCGGCTTCGTCGGCCAGCAGCGGCGAGTCGTCCGGGGTAAGGGGCCGGCCACTGAAGGGACACTGCGTGGGGATATTCATTTTATTCGCAGCAATGGATGGAAAGCGACGGCCTGGACGGACAAGATGCTGCTTTGCCCGAAAATAGCGACTGCGGTCGTGCCAGCGAAGAGCGCTTGCACTGCTTGGCGGAGGTAGAGGCGGCCGGGGAATGGTGGCCTGTCTTTTGGTTTGATCAGGTTTGCTTTTGCCGGGTGGGATTTTTCCTGTTCAGGGCTTCCGTTCGACCACGATTTCCTGCAGCACCTCAAGCAGTTCGCGCTCGGCCACCACCGGATCGCTTTCGCCGACCAGGGCGATTTGCATGGACGCCATGCCTTTGTGCCGGTTGCCCTCGAGAACGCCGAGCAGTTTCTGCATGCGGTAGCTGACATCGGTGCGCATCAGGCCCGAGGACAACACGCCCGCGTCACGGTAGCCGTTGTCGAAGACGAAAAGCAGGTAGAACATACGGCGCCCGTCGCGGATCGTGTAGATCTGGTAGGGCAGAAGGATGCCTCCGAAATCCGCGAACCGCACCGGCGACTTTCCGGTGATCGTGCGCCCGACCGCGCCTTGGCACCAGTCCGGCGAATGCGGTTCGCCATCGCCGCCTTTTTTGCCCGGCAGCCAGCGCATGTAGATGAGGTCCACCGACTTTCCGCCCGGGCGGGTCCATCGACGCAGAATCCCCGAATCGTAGCGCAAGGTGCGGGCAAAGACTTCGGCCAGCGGTTCCTCGACCACGCCGGGAGCAGCGGGCGCGAGGGTCCATGTATCCGCCGGGCCGCGCAGACTCTCCCTCCATCGATACCAAGATTCGCAGGACAGGAAAAGGATCGCCACGGCAACGAGGGCGGCGACGCCCACCGGCACGATCCCGCGCCCCGGAACCGGTGGGGGGACGGAGGTGGGCGGAAGCGTTCGGGTGGCGCCCGGCAACCGTTGCAGGGCTTGGCTGAGCGCCCAGAGGAAGCCCATCGAGACAACAAGGATGGCGAAGCCGGCCGGGTCGTGCCATTGATCGAGGACGCCGACCCCGCCCTGCAGGGCGGCGAGGCAAAGAATGAGCATGCGGCTGATGTTGAGGAGGTAGGCGACGAAGATGCCGGCCACCGCGAGGAAAACCCGCCAACCAAAGCGGAAACCGAACCATTCGCCGAAGAGCAGGGCGGCCATGAGGCTGGATTGGAAGGAGCGCACGCCGCTGCACGCGTCGTCCACCCCGAGCGCACCGGTGTCGATCTCGATATTGTTGCCCTGCACATGGGCCAGGATGCCGCCGAGGTTGAGCAGGAGCCCGGTGATGCGGGCTCCGAGCATGCTCAGCTCGAGGGTCAGCCATCGTTCAAAGTCATAGGGCCACGGCACGGCCGTGAGGACGAAGAAAAAGGCGAAAGCGAAGTGCCGTAGCCACGGCATGCCGCCGGCCAAACGCGCGAGGAGCAGACTCGCCACAAAGGTGGCCAAAGCGAAGATCCACATCATCGGACGCCACGCTGGCGAGGATTCCAGGATCAGGTTGGCCCCCGCGACGGGCACCCAGAGGGCGGCGAGCAACAAAGCGGTCGGCCACACACGGCGGGGCGGGGCGGGGTCCGGCCGCCGGGACCAGCGCTCGGCGAAGATCCACCCGGCGAAGAGCGGCACCATCCATCCGTGCGAATACTGGTCGTCGGTTTCCCAGATGTAGGCCAGCCGGTAGAACAAGGCGAACCAGAGTGCGGCCAATGCCGCGAAGAAAAGCCAGGTGGTGCGGCGTTCCTCGGCTGGGGTGTGGGTTGTCACGGCGGCAAAACATACCGCTTAAGCCGCGCCGGCCAAGGCCAATTCTGCCCATGCGGCTCCGTTGGACTCTTGACACCGCCATACTCCTCGACGATACGAAACAGTCTTTTCATGGTGTTCACCAGCTCTCCCGCCGCGCGTTTTCTGGCCGCCGCCTCACTTTTGCTGATGGCGACGGCCTTACAGCGTGCCGGAGCGGAGGAGTCCGCGCCGCGCAACCTCCTCAATCCCGAGGACGCCGAAATCATCGCGGCCCCCTCGGACCGTCCGGCCAAATTGCTGGAGGGAGACTTTGATCTCCCGGCCGACGAACTGGCCGGGGCGGTGTATGCTTTCAAGCGTCCGTCCGAGATCAGCACGGTTCGCATCTTCATCGAAGCGAGCAGTCCGCAGAATATCAAATCGCTGGAAATCCTCTCCTCCGACTCGCCTACCGGACCGTTTGTTCCTGTGGCCAGCGTGGGCGAGACGATCAACCTCAAGATGTTCAAGACGGGCGGATGGCAGGAATTTTCCTTCGATCCGGTGCGCCTCACGCACTTCCAAATCCGCGCGGTCTCGCATGGGCACGCCTGGGTGCGGATCGGTCTCGTCGGCCAAGAGAACGGACTGCAACTGGTGGGCCGCACGGATGAACCGCCCGCGGATCCGTCCGCCAGCGCCGCTCCCGAGGCCGAGCCCGCGAAAGACGCCGCTACCTCCGCACCGCCATGACCCGTGAGCGCTCCTCATTTTCCTGGCGCCCCGGTTCCCTGGCCAGGCGCTGGTGGTCTGAGTTCCGCCGCCAGCGCGGCGACCTCCCATGGTTCAAGCGCATGCGCCGGCGCTTCTTGCTCTGGCTGCCCATCGCCGTGCCCGCGATCCTCATTCTTGGCGGACTCTCGGCTTACGTGGGCGTCGGTCTTCGCGCACGCTACTTGGCATCCGAAGGCATGCGCAGCGTTTCCAACGATGTCTTCGCCCTCGGCTACCGTCAGATCATGGTGGCCCACAGCCTGCGTCCCGACGATCCGGTGGTGCACCGCGCTTGGGTCTACGTCCGCAGCCGCACCGGCGAGGCCTCCATGCTCCCCGAGTGGGAGGCGCTGGCTGCCGACGGACAACTCACCCCGCTCGAAGCCAAGGAGTATGCCCGCCTGGCAGTCACCGCCGGCACCGAGGCAAAGTCCATCGAAGCCATCGGCCTGCTCGAATCCCTTGGCGAGCCGAGCTACGCCTCCGGGTTGCGGGCCGCGCTCGCCGCGCAACGGGGCGACTATTCCAACGCCGTCGCCCAGGCCCGCGCTGCCGTGGCGGGTGGCGGCGATGACGGCCTCCGCCTCGATCTCCTCCGTTACCTTTGCATGCGCTACGGATCCTCGCTCAAGCACCCGAGTTTGCTCGCCAAGGATGACGAACAGGCCCTGGCCGAAATCATGGAGGTCACCGAGAGCCTTCGCGGCACCGACGTGTATTCGCAGGCCTTAGCGCAGGTGCTGCCCGGAATTGCCGTCCCCCGCACCACGGCGTGGGCCTGGGCGCAGGAGGCGTTGCAGGACCGCACCGCCGATAACTTCGCGCTCCTGCCCGCAGCGGACATCGTCATCGAGTCCGGGGCGCAGGATCCCTCTATTCTCGCCGCGGAACTCGCACCGGTCTTCGCCCAAGCGACGCTCGAACGCCGCGCCGCCTTCGCCACTTGGCTCAACCGCCACCGCCGCTCTGACTTGGTTCCCGACCTGCTCAGCGCCGACGAAGCGGTCAGTAATCCCGTGGCCTTTGCTGCCCGGGCCGAAGCGCTCTTCAATCTGGGCCAGTGGCCGGCTCTCGAGGAAATGAGCACCATGGAAAGCCCGGTGCCTCCCTCGGTGCGCCTAGCCGCGCGGGCCGTCGCCGCGCGCCAACTCGGGCAGGAATCCGATGTGCCCGAGCTTGTTGCCCAGTCGCTGGACAATGCCGCGCGCGATCAAACCATCAGCGTCGTTGTGCCCCTGCTCGATAGTTATGATTTGTCGGCTCTAGTCGACGACATCCTGCTCGGTCTCTGCTCCCGCGAGGATATCGCCGCCCAAGTATACCCGCTGGCCCGCTCCCGCTTCAAGGGACGGGGGGACGAAGAGGCGCTCCTCCGAGCCCTTGATGCCGCCGGCCAGGCCGCGCCCGATGACCTTGCCGTCCTTGACTCGCGCCGCCGTGGCGATCTCCTCGCCGGCCGGCCGGTCGATCCGTCTGAAACCGCGGCCGCCGTGGCCGTTGCCCCCGCCGATATCGCCCTGCGCCTCACCCACTCTCTGGCCCTCTTCAGAGCCGGCCGCTATACCGAAGCCTTGGCCGTCTTCGACCAAGTCGATGTGTTCGTCTCGGAGCTGCCGCCCGGCGAACAAGCCATCGTCTACGCGGTTCTGGCCAGCAATGAGGGGCAGTCCTTCAACGCCACGCGCCTCCTCCGGGCCATCGAGCGCTTGCGCCTTACCCCCGACGAAGAGGCGTTGCTCTCCCCCACGCCCTGACCCGAAGATGAGCTATAAATTTCGTATCAGCCGTCCTCTCTGGAAGGCCAGCCCGAGGGCTCGGAAACTTTTTTCGGCCACCAGCATTTTTTTCTTTGACACATCTCTTTTGTCGCTTAGTATTCCCTTGCTTTCACAAGCACTGTAACAAAATCCAAACTCCAAAGTACCCACGTAAACACATGAAAAAAACACTACTCAGCATCCTCGGCGTAGCGACGCTCGCCTTGGGCTCTGCTCAATCCGCGGTCGTCTTCGGTAACCTCGGCCAAGATGAAACTGGCACGCTGTCCGACAGCTCCTTCAACCTGACCACACTCCGCTGGGCGGCCATCGGGTTCGAAGTCAATACAAACCCCGGGCAATGGTATGACCTCCAGTCGGTCAAAATCGGCTTGGTGGGCGTCGGCGATGTCAAACTTTCCCTTTACACCAGCGTAGCCAATGCGCCAGGCAGCCTCATCGGTGCAGTTTCCGATACGGAAAGCGTGAGTGACGAAAATAACCCTGTGAAGGTCAGCTTCACGCTCAACCAAACCCTCCAGGCAAACACGCCTTACTGGTTTGTGGCCGAGCGGGTCGGCACAGGCAATACTCAGTGGGTGGCGAACTTGGCCGGGACCCAGCCTGTCGCGTTCACTCCTGTTTCCCCTGTACTCCCAAATACACCCAGCGGATGGTCTTACCTCGGCGCGTTGGTCTCGACTAACAGCGGTGGCGCTTGGGTTGCGGCCACTGGCTCCAACATTCCGATCGTCGATGCTCTCTCCATCAGCGTGACCGCCATTCCGGAGCCCGGCACATGGGCGGCCATGGCCATCCTCGCGGGCGGAGCGGCTTTCGCCGGATGGCGCCGCCGTCGTCAGCAGACTGCTTGAGTCTGTACTGTTACAGAGCTTTAATCATGAACACCCGCACGGAAACGTGCGGGTGTTTTTTTTGTCTCATTGCGCAGCCTCCAAAGCCCTTGGGGAGCTGGTTCCCTGCACGAAGCAGGATTGATTGGGGCCGTGGGCGCGCAACTTAGCCCGGGTTGGGCGGAAAGAACGGATGGTCTCGCCGGGCCCAGATCCGTTGATTGCTGGCGACCGATCCAGCTCGCCGTACCAAGCCCACGGCCCGCGTTTTCTTTGGGCAGTGGTCAATCGGTTGAGCCAACGGTGACCAAAGTGGCGCGAGGCCACACCTTTTGCTTGGGGTGAGCCAAAGCAAAGGCCTGAACGCTGCGGAGACGTTGCTTTCTCTGGCCACAACCGCCAAGTGCCTGAGGCCTCCGAGCAGGCCCAGGCTAATGACGTAGGAAGATCGTCCTATTCCCGGCGGAGGATGGAAAGTGGCGGGGCGTGGCAGACCCCCCGGCTGAGGAGTCCGCCCATGAGGAGGGAAAGAGCCGCCGCGCCAAAGAGAATGAGGGCGATGGAGACCAGCGGGAAGACGGGTTCGGCCGAGAAGGCGAAGCGGGCGAGAAGGAGATGCGCGCCGAGGGCGAGTAGGCTGCCGGTCAGGGCGGCGAGGAAGCCGAGGACGCCGAATTCGACGCAAAGGATGGTGCGCAATTGACGCGTGGAGGCACCGAGGGTGCGGAGCAGAACGGCCTCATGCGCGCGCTGTTCGCGTCCGTTGAGAAAGATACCGGTCATGATGAAAAGTCCCGCCGCCACGGTGAATGCGGAGAGCACTTGGACGGCTTGGCCCACGCGGCCGAGGAGTTCGCGCACGGTTGCCAGGATGAGCGAGAGATCGATCGCGGAGACATTGGGAAATTTTTCGGCCAGGGCGGCTTGGAGGCGTCCGGACGTGGTGCCCTCGGGCAAGCGGGTGGTGACAACGTGGAAGCCGGGGGCGTGTTCGAGCACGCCGGGCGGGAAGAGCAGGAAGAAGTTGAGGTTGAGCCGGCTCCAGTCGACTTCGCGGAGGTGAACGATTTCGGCTTCGAGGGTGCGGCCTTGGATGTTGACCACGAGGCGGTCGCCGAGGCCGACGTTGAGGTCTTCGGCCATCCCGGTCTCGAGCGATAGCGGGACGGGGGCGGCGGGATCCCACGGGGTGGGCGGCCACTGCCCGGCGACTGCGCGTTCGCTCTTGTTGAGGGTCGTGCGGTAGCTGGAGCGGAATTCGCGGCGCAGGACCCAAGCGGGCACGCGGCCCTCGTCGCGCAATTGACGCACGTCGGTGCCATTGACCGAGGCCAGGCGCATGTTGACCATCGGGGCACTTTCCATCACGGGAAGCTGCCACTCGGCGAGGAGGGCGAGCACGTCTCCGGTTTGGTCGGGTTGCACATCGACGAGGTAGAGGTTGGGTCCGGTGCCGGATTCGGTCACCGCGATCTGGTGGAGGATTTGCGCCCGGGCCAAGACGGTGAGGGTAAGCAGGCAGACGCCGAGTCCGAGGGAGACGACGAAAAGCAGGGTTTGATTTTGCGGACGGAAGAGGTTGGCCAGGCCTTGGCGGGTGAGGTAGCCGGGCGAGGCTTTGGCGCCGTGGCGGGCGGCGAGGATGAGAAGTTGTCCGGCAAGGAGAAGCAGCAGGAAAACGCCGGCCAGTCCGAGGGGGAAGGCGAGGCCGCGTGCCAGACTGGTGCTGCCGAGGACGGAAAGCAGGGTGAGCAGGGCGAAAAGAAAAAGTCCGACCGGCAGCGCGCGCAGGACGAGGCGGAGGCGACCAAGACCGCCGGAATTATCGCGGAGCACGGCGAGCGGCGGGATGTCGCTCACCTGCAGGAGCGGGAGGAGAGCAAAGCCGAGGCAGGCGAGGAAGCCGAACGAGGCGGTGCGCAGGATGACGCCGGCGGGCGGGAGCAGGCCGAGGGTGACCGGTAAATCTTCGCGGAACCAGGCGACGATGCCGGCATGGAGGGCGACGCCGAGCAAAGCGCCGGCCACCGTGGCGAGGATGCCGAGGACGGCGGCCTGCACGAAATAGACCGCGAGGGCGCCGCGGGAGGAAAGGCCGAGGCAACGCAGGATGGCGATGCTCGGACGGCGGCGGCGGATTTGCGCGTGCATGGCGCTGGCCACCCCGATGGCGCCGAGCACGAGACTGAAGAGGGCGATGAGGGAGAGGAATTGTTCAAAGCGGTTGAGCACTTCGCCGATTTGGTCGCGGCGGCTCTCGGCGGTTTCAATCTCCCAATGGGCTTGGGGAAAGAGGGCGGCGAGGCCTTGGCCCACGCGGGACGGGTCGGCCCCGGCCGGGAGTTGCAAATGCGCGTGGTAGCCGGCCAGGCTGGTGCGTTCGAGCAATCCGGTGGCCTCGAGAGCGGCGCGGTTGGCATACACGTCGGGCGCGAAGCCGGCGAAGCGTCCGGTGCGCGGGGCGGCCTGCAAGACGGTGCCGCTGATGACCAGATCGGCTTCGCCCAGGCGGACGCGGTCGCCGATGGCCACCCCGAATTGATCGAGGAGGGCGGGTTCGAGAAACAGCACGGGTGAGGTCTGCTCGCGCAGGGCGGACCAAGCCCCGGCCGGCTGCGTCTCGATCTTGCCGTAGAAAGGAAATTGTCCGCCGAGCAAGCGCAGTTGCACCAGCCGTGCTTCGCCGGATGGGAAGGTCATCATGGTGGTGAAGTTCATTTCATAGTCGGCGCCCGTGCTTTCGGCCGCGAAGGCGGCGAGAGCAGCTTGGTCGAAGGGGAGGCGGGAGGAAATTTGCAGGTCGCTGCCGAGCAGTTCGCGGGCCTGCAAGGCAATGCCCTGCTCGAGGCTGGCCCGCAGGGCGTGGACCGAAACGAGGGCGGCGATGCCTATGACAATAGAGGCGGCAAAGACCGCGAGCCGCTGCCGCTCGCGCCGCGAATCACGCCAGGCCATGCGCCAGATCCAGGGATGGATGAGCAGGCGGGTCAGGCTGGTCGGCAGCGCCGGCTTCATGCGTCGGACAAAATCCGTCCCCCGCGCATGGTGATGACGCGTCCGGCCCGGCGGGCCAACTCGGGATCGTGGGTCACGAGGACGAGCGCGGTGCCGGCCGTGGCATTGAGTTCGAAGAGCATGTCGACGATGGGGCCGCTTGTTTCGTCGTCGAGGTTGCCGGTCGGTTCGTCGGCGAAGAGGACTTTCGGGCGGTGGACAAAGGCGCGGGCCAAAGCGACGCGCTGTTGTTCGCCGCCGGAGAGCTGGTTCGGGTAGTGGCCGGTGCGGTCGGCCAGGCCGACCCGGGCGAGGTTGTCGAGGGCGGTGGATTGCGCACCGCGGACCCCGCGCAACTCAAGCGGCACGAGGACGTTCTCCAAGGCGGTGAGCGAGGGGAGAAGCTGGAAGCTTTGGAAAACGAAACCGGTGGTGGCATTGCGCAACGCGGCCAGACCGTCCTCGTTCAGGTCGCCGAGGTTATGTCCGTCCAGAACGACGCGGCCGGTGGTCGGACGGTCCAGCCCGGCGCAGAGTCCGAGCAAGGTGGTTTTACCACTGCCCGAGGGTCCGACGATGGCGCAGGGAGCACCCGGGGCAAGGTCGAAGGTGATGTCGGCCAGGACGGTGAGCGGGTGGCTGGCGGCAGGGTAGGTCTTGCCCAGTCCGTGGACGGCGAGGATGGGCGCGGTCATTTCGGTCTTGGCAGGGGCCCGTTCCGTGGTTTGTTGGGAGTTCATATGCGCGGAATTCTTTACGCTTTGTTGTGCGGTGCGGTCGTGGCCACGGCGGCGGCGGGCGAGCCGGGCCGCGTGGTCATCCTCGGTGACAGCATCACGTCCGGCTACAATTTGAATCCGGAAGAGGCTTACCCTGCGTTGCTGCAGGAGAAAATCAAGGCTGCGGGGCTCGATTACGCGGTGGTCAATGCCGGCCTGAGCGGGGACACCACGGCGGGGGGTCTGCGCCGGGTTGATTGGGCGCTGGGTGAGGGGGCGGCGGATGTGATGGTCATTGCGCTGGGTGGCAATGACGGATTACGCGGACTGCCGGTCGCGCAGGTGGAGGAAAATCTGGCGGCGATCATGGCCAAGGCGCGCGCGGCGAATCCGGCGGTGAAAATCATTGTGGCCGGCATGCAGATGCCGGGCAGCATGGGGCAGGATTACACGGAGTCCTTTGCCGCGGTCTTCGGCCGTGCAGCGCAGGCGCACGGCGCGGTGCTGCTGCCCTTTTTGCTCGAGGCAGTGGCGGGTGACCCCAGGATGAATCAGCCGGACTTGATTCATCCCACGGCCGAGGGCCAACGGAGGATTGCCGAGACGGTTTGGCCGGTGCTACGGGGTGTGATCCCGCCGGAGGAGAATCGCGGCGGCGAGCAGTGAGGGGTTGGGTGCTCTGTATGGATCGATCGCCAATGGCGATCTTTTCGAGTCGGAGCGATTTAGGTTTTTCGGTAGCCGCGGCACGCTGTGCCGCGAACCGATGGATTCGTCGGCGGGGACGCCGACGCTACAGGTAGATGTAGCGGCGCCGTCCCCGGCGCCGGAACGACAGGCGAGCACGGCATTTCTTAAACTTCTTCAGGCTTCGCATGGCTTCCTCGCATGGATTGGTCGCGAGGGCGACCTTTCCTAGGGTGGCTTCGCTTGGCTCGGACTAGAGTTCGCCATCCTGTGGATGGCTGCCTCGCATGGATTGATCGCCTGTGGTGATCTTTCCGGGGATGACTTCGTGTATTGGAGACACGAGTTCGCCATGCTTCGCATGGATTGGTCGCGAGGGCGACCTTTCCGAGGGTGGCTGCGCGTGTCCTAGACTTGAGTTCGACATCCTGCGGATGGCTGCCTCGCATGGATTCGAACCATGACACAAAGATTCAGAATCTTGCGTATTGCGCAGATCGACATTGTACCGCAATGTGCCGATATGAGCAGGGTAAGCACACGTAAACCCGCACCAACACTGGATTCGCAGGCGAACGACAACCCTAACATTCCGGCACAAGCCCGTGCCGACCGCTACGGAAAAAGTGGCAAGCAAGTGGCAAACGAAAGATCGGGCGGGGTTGGCATGAATAGCGCGAACTACTGGATTGGCCGTTTGTTCAAGCCCGTGAACAGCGAAGGCGTGGAGTCGCCGCACTTCAGCATGAAGGTTCAATATCTAATAGGAAATCGCTTTCCGGCCCTCCGGGGCGTTGGCCCGGAGTTTGAAGCTGGAAGCGGTGATTTCCATGCCCGGTCGGTTCCGGCGAGGGGGTAGGCTGGAAATGCGAGCCTCCCACCCGCCGCTCCGAAGGCTGAGTAACGGTTCCACCTCTACCCCGGCCCTTGTCCTCCCCATACCATTCGGCAATTAATGCAAAAACTGACTTTAATCTTGGCCTTCATGGCACTGGCCACCTTGGCAGTCAATGGAGGCGGTGAAGGGACGGGCGTCTCCTTGGAAGGGGCCACGGCCACCCTCGGGGCAACCCCGGATCCGGCTGCACCCTTCGTGGCCAGTATCAGTATCGCCAACGGGCTCGCAACCATCTCCGTCAATTCCTTCTCGGGTTACTGGTACCAACTTGAGACCAGCGAGTCTTTAGACTCCGGCTGGGTTCCGCTGAATGAGGAGCTGGTTGGCAATGGAGTCACTCTTAAATTCATAGACTCGACACCGCTTTCCGCTGTTCGATTCTACCGGATCCAGAGGCGCAAGGCGGGAGTGGAGCCGGGTGGATTTGGTTTCGCTAGTTTCACCAACGCTGCCCCGGACTCTTTAGTCACCGCCAACTCCATTTTGGTCTCTGTTCTTGGTGGGCCAGCAATCATTAGCATACAGAACGGAAAATATTCCATCGACGGCAGTGCCTTTACCGATGCGGATGGAATAATTTCAAATGGCCAGGTAATTACGCTTCAGCAGATGACGGCAGCGCAACTGGCGACGACCATTGATACGGTGCTAACGATTGATAGCATTAGTGATTCCTTCAGTGTTACCACTTCGACTATTCCCATTCCCACCGATCAAATGCGTCAGGGAAACCTTGAGGGGGTCAGGGTTTGGCAATTGCCCAACGCGCCGAACGGCGACAGGCCCGATCAATGCTGGTTGGCCGTGGGATCGCATCCCAATGGCGACATCTATATTTCCGGACACGATCACGTGAACAACTCGATGCTGTATCGACTCCATCAGTCCGATGGGGTTGTGCGTTGGGTTGGTGATGCGGAAACAGCCTCTCGTAAAGTTAACAACTGGCTGCCGGGTGAAAGCGCTGAGAAGTTTCATACGCGCCCCATTGCCCACGACGGTCGAGTCTATGTCGCGACACTCGATAGCTCGAACATGAACAACGATTATTTAAAAACCCGTGGATTTCACTGGTATGGATACGAACCGCTTGACAACGAATTGCTCGATTTGAGCGTATCTGAGCCTGATGGTGTCGGATGGCCCACCCTGCAGATCGTGACTATCCAAAAAGACGTGGAGAATAATTTGCTCTACGGGATGTCCATTCCAAGAAATGAGTTGGTTCGCTACGATATTGATCGGGCGGAAACCACGCTTTTGGGTAAACCGAGTGCGTGGACCGGTTACTTTTACAGTAATCGTTTTATGTGGGTTGATTCGCGCGGGCGAGTCTACATGACAGGGGGCTCCAGTCGTCCTCAATGGTATAAAGGCGAGTCTGCCAGCACCTTCGACCATGTCTGGTATTATGATCCCGCCACTGGCTTTGGTGAACTTCAAGACTTTCCGCTTCAGGGCCCCAACGCCATGGAAGTTGGACAGTGGGACAGAACAGGTGAAATTCTCTATACGGCTGACGACCAAGGTAACGTCTATCGCTTTACCGATGCCACTGCCTCGTGGAGTTTTGTGGGACGGCCCAACTTTAGCGGCATTGGCAAAGGCGTGCCGAAAACTTGGGTTTTCCAATTGTCTGCCGATGCCGAAAAAATCTACATCGGGGTGAGTGATGTATCTTATCCCAATTCCATTTGGGAGTTTGATATTGCATCGGGTGTCACTACCGAGCTGGCCAAGCTCCGCGAACTGGATACTGTCGCGAGCTCACAGGCCTTTATTACTGGCTATGATTCCTGGGATGCTAATGGGAGTTTTTATATTTCCAGCTTCTCAATGTACAATGGCGTGAATGTCTACATGTTGGGTATTGACCCTGTCCGTATAAAAGCAGCCAAGGACAGTACCTTCGATTTGATTGAGGTCAGCAGCCAAACCGCCGGCAGCAACATTTCGATTTCTCGAACAGGCTCAACCGACGTTGATCTTGAAGTCTTATATGAGGTGACACTCTATGATGCCTTTGGATCCAAGCTGCAATCAGTGCCGGGTCAAACAACAATCGGTGTGGGCCACAAAATGATTGAGTTAAGTGAGATAATTCCTGGCTTGTCCCCATCAGCAAGTTTTGCCTATGCCGAATTTAGACTGGTCGCAGACGGCAACGATTATGTTTTGGCGGATAATGATAAGATTATCCTCAAGTAAGGCTTTTTCGCTCGACGTCTGTCAGGTTTTCAAGATCATTACCGATTCCGAACTGCGAGGCTTCATGCGACTTCTGATTCACTGGCCCGTCATCTTTCCCGACCACCGGGTTAAAAAACGGGTTACAAAATGAGAGGGGTCCGGTACGGATTCAGAGGAATAGAGCTATTCAATAGATTAAATACGGACCCTGTAGAGCCCTCTCTGATAGGAAATCGCTTTCCGGCCCTCCGGGGCGCTGGCCCGGAGTTTGAAGCTGGAAGCGGTGATTTCCATGCCCGGTCGGTGCCTGTTGCGTATCACGGAAATCCAAGCGTCTGGAGGACGCGCCATGGTTAAGCTCGGCGAAGTGCGTCTGCAAGTCGCCAAGCTACGCCGCGATCCCGGCAAGAGCGGGGTGGACCTATGCGGGTGTGGTGCGGAGGTTTGCTGGTGTCCGTTGTGGAGAAGTCTCATCGACGAGTGCTCCGTGACGGCGACACCGGCAGACGATCTGCGGCTGATCGTTCGCCTCAGACGCGAGATGCTAGGCCGGATTTGCTTTCCTCGATGCGAGCAAGATTCGCGAACCCGTGAAGGAAAAGGCCGCGGATCCCGACTGGACGACAAGGACGATTCCGTCGGTTTCCCAGGCTCGAGGAATCATATTTTTTCGGCAGCAGACGGCACGGCGATGTCATGCGGAAATCGGTGAAACAGACGATCGCTGGTTGGCGCCCGACAATCGGCGGCCGGCTTCGGCGCTTAGTTTGCGGCCACGCGTTCGCGGGCAGCGGGGACAAACGCGCCATTGGGAGTTGGCGGAGAGGTGGTGTTGAGCAGTGCATCCCGGATCAGGGCCCCTGCGGAGTAGATGCGCGGAGGCGGAAGAACGTCGAGCTGTTGGTGTGGGAAAGGGGCATTTTCGCTCGTGCCCTCATTTCGGTATACCCATCGCCCGCCACGATTGGTTCGACGATCATGTGATCAGGACCAGTATACCAGCCGTCCTTAATCGTTTTTGTGAGTTCCGGAGTCAGCTCGACTTCCGCGTGCTCGCTGACGCGGTAGAGGAAGACGGGAAAGGTTTGTCCTCCAATCTCTGCGAACGCAGCCTCGGTGGGGGGCAAGTTGCCCTCCCACGGCGAAAAGCCGAAGGCATGCTCCAAAAGGTTGGAGATGTTATCCCGATCCGGGTCGCCTTGGGCTCCGCCGACGAGTGGTTCCTGAAGTTGGTTTTGGTTAAAAAACTGCCGTAACCAGAAGTCGAACGGGTGCAGTGCTTCGATGCGGACGATCTCGGACATGGAAGCGGTTTCCTGATCGTCGAGTGCCCGCGCCGTCAATTCGTAGGAGCCAGTTTGGGTGGGGCGCCAGACAAGCTCATGGGGTGCTTGCGTCGTCGTTCCGATCGGGGCCCCGTTGGCGAAGTAGTCGACCTGGACAACAGTACCGTCGAAGTCGGATATTGCAGCAGCAAGGAAAACGGGTTCGGAGTGTCGCACTATGTCTCCGGCAAGGGGGGATTGCAGAGAAACCTGTGGGGCGAGATTGGATGTCCAGTCCACGGCGCGTTCTACCAATGTCCAACCGGTGGCATTGAGTGCTCCAGCGGTCAGATCTTCCAACATAAGCGCCATCCTCCGCGCTGGAGCCGCGAGTCCGCTGGCCAGCGAGGACCCGGACTCGAAACGGAAAATGGCCGCCTGATCAACCGTGCTGCTGAGAAGGGCCGAGATCTTTGCCCCGGCGACTGGGCGTCCCCAGGTAAGGTTGGCCGGCGAGTTCAAAACGGTCTGCAGACCACGGTCGAGGCCCCGCAGGATGGGGTCTTTCGTGTCTTCCGAGAGAGACAACTGTGTCTGCTGGAGCCGGGTGCCGTAGTCACTTCCCGAAACCGGGCCGGTCATGCCCAGATCGTCAAAAAGATGCGACTCATAGCAGAGGACGGGCACGCTAACGTTACGGAATTTCGTCCCGACGTTGGCCGAAAGCACCGATGAACAGATGAGCACCACGGATTTGTTTTCCGCATGTTCAGAGGTAACCGCGCTGTCGGCCAGGTGGGTGAACAGATAGTTTCGGTCGAGCAAGCGCTGACGAAGACTCTCCTCCGCGGCATTCAGCGAAGAGGCTCCTGTGACCATCAAAACATGTTTTTTGTCTCCGACGACCACCGCGTTGGGCTTGACCGCTAGCGATGCGCCGTCCGGTGCGGTTAAGGTGAGCCGCACGGTAAAGGAGCCGGGTCGTGTGTAGGTGTGAATCGGATTGCGTTCCGTGCTGGTGCTTCCGTCGCCGAAGTCCCACAACCAGCCGACAGGACCGGGAATGCTTGAGGTGTCTGTGAAGGTCGCGCGGAGCGGCGGTGGCCCTGTGCCGTTTCCCACGGTGAAATTTGCAGCGCCAATGAACCGGACGCGAAGAATATTTGCGCCGGAGGCTGCAGGGTTGCTGCCGGTTGCCGCGTAGAGATCGGAAAAGTATAGACCGTCGGGCCCGGCGGCGATGGCGGCCGCCGTACTACGGCCAGTGCCTTGGTAGGAAACGAGCACGTCCGGGCCGGAAAGTTTCTGGCCAGACCCGCCGAGCTCGAAGGAAGTGATTCTTTTGCCGTTGGCTTGAGGACCGGTTGCGTAGGTGGGGCCCGACTCCGTGACGAAAGCACGCCCGAGCATAGCGGCCGGGAAACCACTTCCGGAAAAGATTGAAGGCTGGATAAACGCCATCTGCACGGGCGCCACCGGAATGACCCAGTTATGGATGGCGCCGATTAGCATGGACGAATCATTGCCGTTCCAGCCGTAGTTCCGCCCGCGCTCGGCACGGGACAGGCGGTCGTTTGCGTTTGTGCCATTCTCCACGACGTAGAGCGCCTGGTCGGCGCTGCGCCAGTCGCCGCCGAAGGGATTGCGATATCCGTAGCTGAACACATAATCGGCAAAACCGATCCCGTCGGAAATGTCGTAATGAGGATTTGACGGCAGTGGCCGACCGGAAGCATCCATGCGCATGATTTTTCCGCGCGGGTCGTGAATGTTCTGGGCCGAGGAGGATTGGAATCCGTCGCCGGTGTGGACCAGAAGGTTGCCATCGCCATCAAACGAGATGTTCGAGATTTGATGGGATGGTCCGGTTGGGTGAGGAAACATGTCGAAAATTGGTTCCGGTGCGGACGTCATAGTCCTTCCTCCGTCCGCGCTCGGTAACCGGTATACGCGGCCGTAAAAACTGGTCCCGCTGCGGTAAACCGCTGAGGCGAAAATCTCCCCCGTCTGCGGGTGAACAGCCACGTCTGCCAAGCCCATCTCTCCGCTGCCTGGAAAACTTATGGTTGGCGTGTAATTGAGCAGTCCCGTGGCGAAGTCGGAGACCGTGCCGTTATTCGCCACCACCTTGATTCTTCCGTAGAGTTCGCCGATGTAGAGCTTCGGCGAAGTTGGCTCCATCGAGGGTCGCGGCACGAAGCAAATGGAGGTCGGGAGTTGGTAGCCTGTCGAGACTACTTCAACCACGTATCCGGGCTGCTGCGCCACCCATGAAACCGGCGCGCCTTGAGCCAGTTCGCCGAAAGTTGGCACGTTGGTGCCAGATTCGTCAGTGTAGGAACTGCCAGTGATGGCGATCCAGAACGAGACACTTTGCCCCGGTGGTAGATTCACTCTTGGCAGGTAGATAGTCCGGTTGACGAACCGATCGTCGGTGAAGGCGATGCGGGAGGCCGGCAGAACAAGGCTACTGCTTCCCGCTGTCAAATTGACGCGCAGCGGTTTGTCCTTCGTGATCGGCGGTAAATGTTCCGCAAAGGGCGGCGCGGTGAACGAGGAACCGACTTTACGGTAAAACAGTTCGGCGCAGCAGCTTTCGAGTCGCAGAATGTGCGGCGTGGCGGCCGGCGGCAGCAGGATTTCGCCCGACGAAGACAAGTCGACCCACTCAGGGGCCGGGTTGGGCTCGATATCGGTCAGCTTGAGGGGGAATAACTCTTCAAGTCTCCCCGTAACGAACGGTCGCAATGCCCAGTCGGATCGCTCGCCGCGGGAATCTTGGAAGCGAACGAGCAAAATATACTCGGTCCCCGCATCGAGTGCCGTGCGGCCGGCGTTGCGGAAAGTCCCGTCGCCGAAATGAACGTGCCAAATGCGGAGATCGCTGATGCCGTAGGCATTCCATTGGAGCGATTGGTCCGACGAGCGCCTGATTTCCCAGTCAGTCGAAGCCAACGTGTCGCCGTCCGCATCGGTGAACTCTTCCGTGATGGCCATGTGTACGTCGAATGGGCTGACGATCGCGCCGTCGACGTTAGGTTCGACAATCATCGGTGCAGCCGGTGCGGCAGCCATCAGTCTGCCTAGCGCCCCCAAAGTTATGATGAGGGCAAAAGTAGCACGGTCAGCACACATGCGGAAGGGGGGGCTTTGAGTTTGGCTGCCTCGCATGGATTCGAACCATGACACACAGATCCAGAATCTTGCGTATTGCATAGTTTGTTAGTGTATCGCAATGTGCCGATATGAACAAGGCAAACACCCGTGAAACCCCACCAACACTGGATTCGCAGGCGAACGACAACCCTAACATTCCGGCTCATGCCCGTCCAGCGAGGGACGGCGTAGTGGCCACGCAGCGGCCACTCACTCGTTCGGGGGGCATCGGCAAGAACTCCGCGAACTACTGGCTCGGACGCATCTACAAGCCCGTCAACAGCCTCGGCGTGGAGTCTCCGCACTACATGATGCGGGTGCGGTTCCAGCACCAGCGGCTGGCCTTTGGCCTTGGCACGGGCAACAAGACCGCCGCCGCCGCAAAGGCCGCAACGATCTACAACAACCTTCTGACGCTCGGCGTCGAGGGTGCGCTGGCGAAACATCGTCCGAAGGTCGAGGGCGAACGGGTCGCTACTGTTGGAGAGTATCTCAAGGCCGCGCAGGCCGTCATGGATGTGCGAGGGTCCACGTTCGCCGTCTACAGCATCGCCCTCCGGCGGGTGGCGGGGGACATTCTTCGCAGTAGGGCGCAGCGCAAGGCCAAGGTCCAAGCCAAGCGTCTTGCCCGCGAAAAAGTCGAACAGGCATCGCTTTCCATCCTCACGCCGGAAGCGGTGCAGAAGTGGCGTCTGGCCTTCTTGGCACGGGTTGATGGTGACGCTCGTAAGGGGCGGGCTGCTCGCGTCTCTGCCAATTTTGTTGTCCGGCAAGCTCGTAGCTTGTTCGCGCCGAGGGTTGTGAAATTCCTCAAAGCCTTGCGC
>Ga0247842_10000831_pt1 | contig 58561 bp, 49 predicted proteins | sample LaCruzMarch2015__3_FD_192411 | JGI IMG/M metagenome (GOLD analysis project Ga0247842, IMG submission 192411) | Freshwater microbial communities from meromictic Lake La Cruz, Castile-La Mancha, Spain - LaCruzMarch2015_19m | ecosystem: Environmental > Aquatic > Freshwater > Lake | place: Spain... | reverse complement strand
ATCGAAGCCGATCCGAAGCGCTCACGGTGTGAGAAAAGTGAGCTTAAGCGAACGTCAGCGAGGACGGCCGGCTTTGAAGGAAGGCGCGGGAGCGCCTGGGTGAAAAGGATTCCCATCGCCCGCTCCAAGATTTGTTTTCCTTAGTCCGTTGAGGGCGAGGGGAATCGAAGCCGATCCGAAGCGCTCACGGTGTGAGAAAAGTGAGCTTAAGCGAACGTCAGCGAGGACGGCCGGCTTTGAAGGAAGGCGCGGGAGCGCCTGGGTGAAAAGGATTCCCATCGCCCGCTCCAGATTTTAGTACAGCGTTGCCATTAGGCTATAAGCCATAAGCCTTATGGCGCGGCTGGGGATAGCCGCTTATGGTTGTGATACTATATATTTTATGACAAAATCAAAAAAATTCTGGGCAGTCCTGGCAGTCATATCCTTAGCCGCAGCCGGTTTTTCCGGCTACTCTATCTACAACAGACTCACTATCTATTTTGCCAGCGACACCATGGAGATCCGACCCAAACCCGTACCGATGCTCCCGGATGTAGAAGAAACCAAAGAGGAATCCGACCAAATCACGACAAAAATCCCTGAATCCCAACCCGCCCCCAAAGAAACCAGGGAAGAACCCCAGAAACAAAAAGCCATAAAAACCGCTTTTGAATACAAGAATGTTTCAGCCAAAAGCGTGTCTTTGGCTGGCAGTTTCACCAAATGGAAAGAAACCAGGATGACTAAAAAAAACGGCGTCTGGAAGGCCGAAGTTTATATCCTGCCCGGCAATTATCTCTACCATTTTGCAGTGGATGGGAAAAAAGTACTGGATCCTTCCAAGCCTAAAGGCCCTGTAGGGGAATCCATAGCGGTGATCGAGGCAGCACATCCGGCAACCGGCAGGAAGTAACCGGCCCGGCTCCTGCGGGCAGTAAAAATTAAAGATTCTGTAACAAGCCTGTAACAGGCTTTAGCTACACTATAACGGGATTATGAAATTTAAAACCTCTGTAAAAGTATTGCTGGCGTTGACACTTTTCCCGTCAACCGCGTTCGCTGTCAGTACGCCACGAACCAGCGCCGCCACCGTCCTTTTACCTGACGGCAATATTATGATCACCGGCGGCGTGGTAGATGAGTTAAACGCGCCAACCCAGACGGTAGAGATTTACAATGTGGCCGCGGCTGCCTGGACATCCGGGGAATCAATGAACACGGCCCGCTCCTCCCATACCGCTACACTGCTAGGCAATGGACGTGTGCTTGTAACCGGAGGATTCAATAGCGGAGCGCCCTTAAAATCAGCGGAAATATACAACCCGGCAACGGGCCATTGGACCGACCTGGGCGAAGTGATGATATCCACCAGGGGAGGACATACCGCCACGCTTTTTACCAGAGGAGCGTCTTCCGGCACCGTTCTTATCTGCGGCGGCCAGACAAACTCCGATATCACAGCGACCGGCGCCATAGCTCAATCCTGCGAAAAATTCACCCCGGCTGCTGAACCCGCCAACGGAGGCGTTTTCTCAGCCCTGACAAACATGACCAGCCCCAGAATGGGGCACACGGCCAGTCTGCTGAATTCCGGAAGCGTCTTTTTTTCCGGCGGACTAGCATACAGCGGCGGATTAGTCTACTTGTCAACCAACGAAATCTATGATCCGCAAACCAATGTCTGGATGCCCGTCAGCCCGCTGCTGGAAGGCCGGACGCAGCATTCGTCAACGGTGCTTAATAACGGCAATATCCTGATAGCCGGCGGATACAACTCCTCGAACCAGGACGACCAGTTCAGTATTGACAACGAAACCACCAAAGCACAGCAGAATCAGGGCACTCAGGGCTACCTTGACGGCGTGGAGATGTTCAACCCGCTCGGCGGACGCGTGGCTATTTCAGGCAAAGAATCCGACCTGCTTTTTTACCGGAACTCAAGTCATGGCGCGCTGCTAAAGCCCAACAGTGATGTCCACTTGCTGGGGGGGTACGGAAATATCCCCGTAACTTATTTTGATCCCTCACCCACTCTTATAAGCGGAAGTTATATAAATTTGACAGCTATCGGGCTGACCTCTTCCACAATAAGCGGCGGGGAGGTAAACTTCGCGCTGAAAGAGGATCTTTCCCGGGCCGTCTCCGGCCGCATAATCGACGGAGATATATTTTTTCCGGCCCCTACTCTTAACTCGACCACCGGCCTGCCCATACCTTCAATCGCGATTGAGAATGTTAAAATATACGTGCAGTGCAGCACGGCCACGATCGACGGTCTGTCTGTAGCAAAAGACTTGGGCGGGACTGGGGGAAAATTCACGAATACCGTACAGCTTCACAATCCGGGAGCCACAGGTCCGGCTTCTACTGTCGTATTCGCGCCGCTGGATGTGTCCACCTACGACACGCTGATTACAGCTACGCTGTTGAATTTAGCAACAGATCCTCTCCCGGCGGCAACTAAAACCACCCTCCTATCCACATCAACGATTACAACCGATATAGCTTTCACACTACCCGAGATTTATATCGGGGCCACCGTTACAGGCAGAGCCGATCTGCAAAGCGGTATGATTTCAGATACCGCCGGCAAATACTCTCTAACATTAGGAAAGGATGGGGTCGTAGGCGGAACAGCCACCTTTACGGGAGCCGTTACAGAAACCTTTGTGAGCGGTGAGCGCAAGGGCCTGGTAAACGCTCCGGCCGTTCATTTTACCGGTCTTACCGGGATTCTGACAAACACCTCCAATCCGGCGGCAGCGCTTGCAAGCGGAATAGACGCGGGCGGCCAGGAACTGGTAGGCATAACGCTCAGCGTCTATTTCACCGCGACCAGGATCAACCTTACAAAATCAACTTCCCTGACCAATTATGTCGTTGGTGAGTCTACCCTTGTGGTCAGGGAAATGATCTTCGCTGACGACCTAGGGTACAATCCCGCGGATAGTTCCTGGTCTTTTAATCCCTCGTCCCCGTTCTATCCGGTGTTCAACAACAGCGCGTTCCTTACTCCTGCTAACGATATGATGTCCGTAGGCGGAAGCAACTGCGAAAGCAATCCCAATCCAAATCCTTCAGTCTTGAATTGGTGTTCCAGGCGAACCAATGTCAACAGACGGTTTGACCCGGTGGGCGGCGAGGTCACCTACATCAATCAAAATGTCAGCCAATGGCCCGCGGCCGCGAGTCTTAACACAAAAAGAGCTTTTCACACCAGCACGCTCCTGCCCGACGGCAACATTCTAACCTGCGGCGGAGCGAACGACACCTATACCTTGTCGTCCTGCGAACTTTACGATAAAACCCTGAAAAAGTGGGCGTATGTCGGATCCATGAATTACGCAAGGTCTAACCATACGGCGACGCTCCTTGCCAACGGAAATGTTCTTCTGGTCGGCGGCACGGTAAGTGCCTCCACCGCAGTCGTAAACACAGCCGAAATCTATTACCCGGATACAAAAAGATGCCTGATCACGGACGCGATGATAACGCCCCGGGCTGATCATACCGCCACGCTGCTGCCGGATGGGAATGTCCTTGTTGCGGCTGGCAACTCCGGCAATTCCTACTCCAATTCTTCTGAGATATACATAACAACTACCTCAAAATGGCAGGCCGTAACCGATACGCTTGGCACCGCCAGAGCCCAACATACCGCGACCCTGCTTAAAGATGGCACCGTCCTGGTGGTTGGGGGAATAAACAGCCTTAACGCCGTAGACACCGCCGAAATATATAATCCCCTTACGCGCCAATGGAACAGCGCGCCCGACAACCTTAATGACAAAAGATACTCACACACCGCCAATCTGCTCCGGGACGGACGGGTGCTGGTTATGGGAGGCAGCAGCGGCCTCCAGGCCTTGGCAAGCGCGGAAATATATGACGGGACAAATTGGATTTACACCAGAGCTTTCCCGGCAGGCATTCACCATGGCAACGATATGGTGGAACTCAGGAGCAACCATACCAGCACGCTGCTGCCCAATGGTAAAATACTCGTTACCGGCGGCGAAGCGCCGGGCTTGGCCAGAAATACAGCGGAAGGCTATGACGTGGACTTCAGCACCTGGCAGCAGCAGGGGACCATGGAGAAAAGAGCTCGACATACCACTGTTCTAATGGAAGACGGCAGTCTTATGAATATCGGCGGCTTCGATGGCTCTAAATATCTAGATTCAACCGAGAAAATTTATTTCTCGGACACTCCGGATATCAATGGACTCAGCGCTTTCATAAACAGGCAGCCAAATATATCTACAGGCACCATACGGTTCGATCGCGGCCAGCGCGCGACTCTTATCAGCGGTACCACTAATTTCCACGGCATGACAGAGGCCTCCGGCGGAGGCGCCGGGGCGATGAACGCCTCTTTCAGCAATCCCCGGGTCTATCTCCAGGCCATAGACAACCCCTCCGGATTCCTGACAGATCTGACAACCCGGCTTTACACCCTTTACGACGGCACAAACAACACAAGTTGGGAGAGGACGCTTTCTTCCATAACAATAACGATGCCGGCAACCTCCGGCGAAATGCCTTACGGCTGGTATCACATGCGCGTAGCGTCTAACGGCCAGTTCTCGGCCGCTCACACGGTACAGGTCACGATTCCCAGACCCAGCGGTCTTACTACCGTCCCAGTTGGCTCGGTACAGGGCTCAACCTCTGTTCAGTGGACTTGGAACCAGGGCACGCTTCTCCCTGCAGAGAGCGACGGATACACCGTCTTCGCCTCAAGCGATAATGTTTTTATATCAACGGTACCATTCGGGGCTTCGGCAGTGTATAATCAAGAAGGCCTGCCGCCCAATACCATGATCTCTATAAAAGTCGCGGGATACAATACAGGCGGCTACGGCGCCTTCCAGAAATCGACCACATATTATACGCTGGCGGTAGCCCCCCAGGACCTGACCGTGGACTATTCCAGCTTCGAGACCGCCAGTTTATCATGGGATCCCATGAGGAACTCTCCGCTGACCATATATGAAATTTCAATGTCGGAGCATATAGACTTTCTCCCGGCTGAAGATGTTTTCACTCCTGTGCCTTTTAACGATCGACTAACAAGCACCAGCACCATAATAAACCAGCTCAATCCGAACCAACTCTATTATTTCCGCATCCGGGCCATGAATGCGGAAGGCATCGTCACAGATTACGACAACGCTTACATGACCGGCGCGCCGGTCTCGACCGTGACCGTGGGCAATATCAGCAACCTGACCGGCACTCCGCTTACAATGTCGTCTATCAACTGGTCATGGGACGCGTCTTCGGGCGCCACCTTCTACGAAGCCTATGATGTCTCCGCCGGAACAGATTCAGCCGTCTTCGTCGGCTCAACCACGGTTAGCAGTTTTGACCATATAAATTTGAGCACAAATACCGCCTATACTATTGCGATAAGCGCCGGGATAGATGATTCCCGCACGCCCTCCGGGCCCGTACGGGGCCCGATGACCGTCTCCGCCCCCGTTTATACGCTGGCGGTACAACCGTTGCCCGGAGTTCCGGCGGTCTTCACAGCTATCACGACAACCACGTTCAAACTTAATTGGATAGCCAACGGAAACCCTTCCTCTACCACCTATATGGTCGGGATTGCCACTTATGTAGTCACATCCGCAGATGATGTAAATGACCTGAATTTTATACAAATAAGCACGGTAGTCGGCATCTCGCAGGTAATTTCCGGTTTGACCCCTAATATGCTGTATTCCGCGGGCATTATCTCGGTAAACGGGGCAGGATTGGCCACCGATCCTATCGTTCTCGGTTCCGCGTATACCAAGGCCCAAGCCCCGACCAATTTCGGGCCGACGGACATAGCCCTGTCCGGAGTCAGTCTGGCTTGGGACACGGGAGATAATTCTGCCCAAACACCCTACGAGGTCCGCGGGACAACTACTCCTGGTTTCGGAACGGGTGTAACTACTTATGTTCCCTTCTCCATGCTCTACACCACCAACACCCTTACCCTGAACGGCCTCCTGACAGCGACCTCTTATTATTTCGACGTCGCGGCGATGAATGGAAACGACGAGGTGACGGCCCGGACGCGTTCGGTGCCGGCCGTCTATACTCTCCCGGGACCCAGCGGGGCCCCCGGAGGCTCCCTTGGCGGCAGCAGTCAGGTCGGAGCCGACGTAACGATAGAGGGCACGCTTCCGAACGGCAGAAAAGTATCACTCATTGTCCCGGCCGGCTCTTTTGAATCCCCGACTTCACTGGCCATTTCAATGTCAGCCACCAACTCCTGCATTCAGGGCGCCATACCGCTGGTGGAAGTGGCTATCTACACACAGAACAACGCCCAGCCGCAGGTTCCGATAACCCTTAAAATCGCTTACACCACAACAGAATCCGGCGCCGGCATCAGAGACAATCTTAAGGACCTGGTACTTGCCAGGTATAACCCGGCTTCAGGAGAGTGCCTGCCGCTTGAAACAAAAATTGACCAGTGCTTTGCCAACGAAGGTCAATGGCCCCACTGTATCACGGCCAAGCTGAATCATTTCAGCGTGTTCCAGCTGATGATAAATACCGCCGCCGCCAACCTGAGCGCCGTGCGCGCTTATCCCAATCCTTTCTACACCAACCGCGGCCAGGGTTTCGTAACTATAGACAGACTGCCCGCCTCGGCAAAGGTTAAAATTTATACCCTCTCGGGCAATAAGGTGTGGGACGGGACCGCCAGCACCACAGGAGTCCTGACTTGGAGCGCTGTAAATAAGTCCGGCGTCTTGGTAGGCAGCGGCATCTACCTGGCCGCAATAGAATCCGGGGTGGGTAAAAAAGTTATAAAAATAGCGGTTGAAAGATAAGAGCATAATATGAACGCCTCAACTCGGCTTAACAGGGGAGCAAAAAGAACGGCTTTGGCCGCGGCGGCCGCCTGCCTTCTCACGCTCTGCTTACCTCCCTGCCAATCCCGGGCTGCTGCGGAGAAAGTGAGATATTTCTCGTCCAAGGCAGCTGGCACGACCAGCGCTGACTTCCTTAATCTGCCCCTCGGCGCCAGAGCCGCAGCCATGGGAGGAGCCTATAGCGCCATCAGCGAAGAAGCCTCCGCCATCTACTGGAACCCTGCCGGACTCGTGCAAATACCTAAATTTTCCGCCATCTTCATGCGCGCCCAGTATGTGCAGGACATTTCATACCAATACGCGGCTTACGCCCATCGCCTGACCTACGATTCGGTCCTGGCCGGGTCGGTTTTCCTTACCGATATAGGGGCTATTGACCGCACCGATATAAACGGCAGCAAGACCGGCACTTTCTCTCCACGCGACCAGGTATTTACAATTTCTTACAGCAAGGCTATTCTCGAATTATCCGACAAGGATATGGACGTGTCTATCGGCGTTTCGGCAAAATACATAAGGTCGCAGATAGTTGAATCTGCCCAAGCCTACGCTGGCGACCTCGGTATCATGACCTACAATTTTACGAATATCCCGTACCGCCTGGGCGTAACCATGACCAATCTCGGTTCCGGCATGCGCTATGATGTGGATTCAAGCCCTCTGCCGCTTACCTTTAAGCTGGCCGGCGCTGTAAATCCGTTCAGGAGCCTGCTGCTATCCATGGACATGGTGCTTCCTAAGCAGAATAAACCGAGTTTTCTGTTCGGCTCAGAACTCTCCACGGAACCCAACGAATTCACTCTTCTATGCGTCAGAGGCGGCCTTGACCTGCAGCGCCTCAATGACGGACTGAGCGGATTCACCATGGGTGTCGGGGCCACGCTCCACTTCTTCACCATCGACTACGCCTTCGTACCGATGGGCGAGCTGGGATCTTCCCATAAGATTTCAATTACTTTCGACTTCCCTTTCAGAAGCAGCATCTTCAGCCGCAGAGACCGCTCGATCTTCACCAAGATGAAAGGCGTCTCGTTAAATAACTAAAAAACCACGCCGCCAGAAGCCAAATTCAGAACGCCATTTGCCTTTTGCCATTGGCCATTCGCAGAAAAATCAGGGAACACCTTTAAAGCATATGGCGTACGGCGAATAGCAAATGGCCGTCCTTTTCTGCATATGGCAAAAGGCAAATGGCGTTTTACACGGCTAATGGCCAACAGCCAAGCACACCCGATGTTTGACATCAGGGGTGTAATTTTATAGATTAGTTGTCGCAAAATACGAATATATTGTAAAAAAAGGCGTCACTGATGAAATCTTTAGGCACACATCTGATAGTTGAACTCTACGATTGCGACAAGAAAACTCTGTCCGCCGTGGACAAAGTACAACGCGTGATGATAGCCGCCGCGAAAGCCGCGAACGCCACCGTCATCGACTCCATATTCCACCACTTCGAGCCTTATGGCGTATCAGGCGTGATAGTAATCGCGGAATCGCATTTCGCCATCCACACCTGGCCGGAACACGCGTACGCCTCCGTGGATCTGTTCACGTGCGGAACCGGGACCAAGCCCTGGGAAGCCTTTAAGCGGTTAAAAAGAGATTTCAGGGCGGCACATTTTAGTGTAATGAAACTGGAGCGCGGCCTGATGGTGAAATAAATCCGCTTTTTTTTATATTATGAAAATCCCCGCGTCAAAATTCGACTGGATAAAAAACTCAAAGAGCCTGCTGCCGAAGGGAAACTGGTTCGTGGAATTCTTTACGCCCGGGGAACTGCACGCGCACAGAGCCGTGAATGTTCTGGAAACTTCAAAAACCTATTTTCAGAGCGCCACCCTTATAAAAACCCTCACCTTCGGCAAGGTATTGGTAATAGACAGCGAAACGCAATCCAGCGAATTTGACGAAGCGTTTTATCATGAATCGCTGGTTGTGCCCGCACTGTTGATGCATCGCAAACCGGAAACAGCGCTTATTTTGGGCGGAGGGGAGGGCGCTACAGCCAGGGACATTCTTAATTCCAGGACCATAAAGAGCGTGGTTATGGCGGACATCGACTATTCCATACTTGAGTTCGCGAAAAAACACATGCCAACCTGGCATAAAGGCTCCTTCAGGGATCCACGCCTGACCCTTCTGGTGCAGGACGCCAAAAAATTCGTCGAGCGGACGAAACAAAAATTCGATCTGATATATTCCGATCTGCCGTGCCCTATAGAGAACGGGCCCGCTTTCCAGCTTTACACCCTTGAGTTTTACCGCAAACTTAAGACCATCCTGAAGCCCGGCGGTATCTTCGCCATGCAGGCGGGACCCGGCACGCCGCTGCAGTTCGAGCTGCATCCGGCCATCAAAAACACTCTCGGCAAGGTCTTCAAATTTACACGCAGCTACAGCGCCTACATACCCTCCTACGATATGCCATGGACCTACTTATATTGCACTGAATCTCCCGACGCTCTGCCCGAACATTTTTCCGCCTTGGCTCTGGATTCCGAAATAAAGAAACGGCTAAAAACCAGGCTCAGATTCTCGGACGGCGCCACGGTACTTGGTGCTTTTACCATGCCCAAATATTACAGGGACCTTATGGCCGCCAGGAAAGATTACATAACCGCCAAGAGGCCGATGTTTTTCACGACATCACAACATTGATAAGAAATGCGGGACAGAACGCCGTAAAACTAAAAACGTGAAGAGAGTGGCTGTTTATACTATCAGCAATTTTGAAAGCATAAGAATAGATTGCCGTAAAATAATAGGAGCGATATAATGAAAAAAACTAAAAAACTGATAAAAAAAGTCATTGCCAAAGCCGCAAAGACCGTAAAGCGAACCGTAAAAAAGACCATAAAAACCGCCACTAAACGCAGCGTAAAACGCGCGGGCGTTCGGCCTGCAAAAAAATCCACAGGAAAGAGTCCCGCAAAGAAGAAATCCGCCGCGAAAAGCATGGCCACAGATTTCACCCAAAAAGAACTGATGGAAATCAAACTGAAACTGGGTGAGATGCGGGGAAATCTATCCAAGAACGTTGAAGATAAGAAAAACCTGGACATGCTGGAACCTGAAGTGGGGGACTCTATAGATCAGGCCACCCAGAGCCTTGATAAAGAGATCCTGTTCGAGCTTTCCGACAATGAGCGCAAAACGCTGGACAATATCGATGCGGCTCTGCGCAAAATGGATAACGGCATTTACGGTATTTGCGAGCACTGCAAGATCAGTATAGGAAAGAAGCGTCTCAAAGCGCTTCCCTCCGCCCGCTACTGCCTGCCCTGCCAGAGCGGCGCTGAGAAAAGCCGCCAGCAATAAATACTACAATAAACACCAAAGCCCCGGCTGCCTACGGCATCCGGGGCTTTATTTTTTAAATATATTAATGGGAGAGGCTTTGAACTCTCACTTCCGTCTTGCGCCAATTCTTAGCCTTGGCTGATATTTTGTAAACCCTGCCGTCGGTGGCAATGACCAGCGTATTGAGATTTATGTTCCCGATTATCTCGTTACGCACCGCCGCCGGATTGCCGGTAAGTGCGGCCAGCCTCTTCATGTCCTCTGTGTAGCCGCCGTACATCGCCTTGTGTATCTCTTCCAGCTTCGCGACTTTAGAGATAGTGCTCTGAGCCGCCGCAACCAGCTTCTTCTCCTCAGGCCCCATCCGCAGGAAATTTTGATTTACCCACGAAACAGTGAGCATAGCCATAAGAGCCCAGGAGACCGCTAGCACCAGACCATCCGCCCAATCACTGCGTTCTCTTACACTGATTACGCGACTGCCCCCAAGGTAATCGTGCAGCGCCCTTTTATTCGTGGTAAACAGAGCCACCATATAGCCCATGTTCAGTGGCGCGGCACTGACAAAATAACAAAAGGAACGGATAAAAGCTTTGGCAAACGACAGGTCGGAACCGTCTGAATTTTTAACTCTTATCCCCATCAGGTATTTCCCCAGCGTGGCCCGTCCGCCGGAAGAAAAGAACGTTTCATAAACCAGATAGGCCATAATCCATACCAGCTTCCACTTATTCTCTGCCGCGTAGGAATACAGCACTACCCCGTTCTTCACCAATATTGAAAATGTCACATAAGCCCCCAGCACGAAAGGGGAAGCGTCTATAACATACGCGAGGAACCGCTCGTTAAATCCCGCCGGGGCAGGGCCCTGCGGCTCGTCATCCTGCGAATGACTGCCGATCGCGGCCGGGTTAAACTGGGAATTATCGTTCTCCATGATCCTAAGACCTCCCGCTGGGGCTATTTAAATGCGTCCTGATAATTATATCTAACTTGAGGCCTTTTCGACATTTCATCGCAAGAAAACTCAGAACCGGAATACTCAATGCTTCCATGGATTTAGTTTCTCGCTCTCCGCCTACACATCCCGGGACGAAGGTTGAATGGGAAGCAGGAAAATTGATTTAATAGTCTTATGTGCAGAATGGCCGCGGCATTATCTGTAAATCGCTTTGATCCAGCGGATCTTTTCGCTAGGGGGTCACGGTCACTGCCCAAGCAGGCCGTGGCAGTAAAAGGCCGGGAACAATCGGACGGCTGGGGCGCGGCATCTTACTCCGCGACCGGCGGACTTCGGATTGTAAAAAGCCCGGAGCCGGTATACACCGAAAGCGAACGATTCACACGCGTCGTCTCCGTGGCCCGTTGCGGACTCGCCTTGGCGCACATCAGGCAGGCATCCAATGCTTGCGCAGGTGTCGCATCAAAGGGCTATGCCCCTCAAGCGACCAATGCTTGCGCAGGTGTCGCATCAAAGGGCTATATCACGCAGGCGGCCAAACCGCACATGCTTAACCGAAACGAACTGACAAGCCCCGCGAACACCCAGCCTTTCAGCGGCAACGGCTTTGTCTTCGCCCATAACGGAACCCTCGAGATTCCGGCGGAGATAAAAACCACACTTGGGAAGTACGAAAAGTTCGTGAAAGGGGTCAACGATTCGGAAGTTCTATTCTGGCAGATAATGAAAATGCTTGACGCCTACGACGACCCCGCACTGGCCCTTGAAATGGCCGTGGAAGAAACAATGACCATATGGCTATCGGTCAAAGATCGCTATCCCAAAAAAAAGAGTCCTTATCACGGACTGAACATTTTCCTGTCTGACGGGAAGTCGCTGTGGGTCCTTTGCCATTATCCGGACGTCGCTAAAAAAGAAGCGCTCATGACCCCGGGTTGGGAATTCGGCCGCATAGCCTGGAAGAAGGACTCTCAAAAAGTCATATTCTCCAGCGAGCCTCTTGACGCCGGCCCGTGGCGCAAGATGTCGGATTGGCAAATCGCGGAAGCCCGCCTGAACGGCGGCAGCGTAACGCTGAAAATTAAAACTCTAAGCCGTTTGACGGCCAGTGCCCTGGCATAACACTACAATAAAAAAGGGGATACAAATGAAATGGTTCCTATTGCTCCTGATCTTCATCGCCGGAGTCTACTATCTATCCAACCAGCGCAAGGTGGAAGTGCGCCAGAAAGTGCTGGTCGAGCAGATAAAGAAAAACACAATTAAGACTACTATCGAACCGCTTCTGCCGTTCAAACCGCAGAAGGCCTATGTGATGAAGTTTTCGATGCAGACTCTCACCACCCTTCGGACGCTCACCTACGACCCTAATTACAAAGTCCGCGCTGCGGCCGCTGAACTCCTCTGGCAACTCCAGGATGAGCAGATTCCCGCCATTATAAAGCACATGTTCCAGGAGGAGCCTGAGGAAAGCGTGCGAAAATCGCTTATAACCTTCCTGGTCAATGACAAGAGCAAGCTGAGCCTCGCGCTTCTGTCGGAAGCGATGAATTCTTATGACAAAGCGACACGCCTCAACGCCGTGGACGCCATCGGCACTTTTACCAGCAGGGAAGCCATACTGGTATTAAACAAAGGCCTTGAGGATTACGATGAGGATATCCGGCTTAAATCTCTGGAAGCCGTCAACCAGATCCGGCGCAACATTGAGGCCCACAAAGAGCAGGAACTCCGCGAACTGGGTGAATCAAAACCTCTGTTCAGAATAGAGTGATCCTCCGATCGGAAAGGCCGCATGGGCAGAGCGTCACCAGCTGGAAACTCCCTGTGCGGCGCCAGATTGACAAAAAAATATAAATTTTTATAATATTTTTTTACATTTCTTCACTCTTACAATTTACACGGAGGGACCCTTAATATATGGACCTGGAAATCTCACAGTTAAACAAAAAAATACAAGCGGAAAGCGTTTTTGTCCATGACCTAAAAAAGGAAATAGCCAAAGTAATCGTCGGGCAGGAAGAACTGGTAAACGGCATCATAGTGGGCCTGCTGGCTAACGGCCACATCCTGGTGGAAGGCGTGCCCGGCCTGGCAAAAACTCTGACGGTAAAGACGATGGCACAGGCGATTTCGGCCTCCTTCCAGCGCATACAGTTCACCCCCGACCTCCTGCCGGCCGACATTGTGGGCACGATGATCTTCAACCCGAAAGACGGCACTTTCGCCGTCAAAAAAGGCCCTGTCTTCACCAATATACTGCTCGCCGACGAGATAAACCGCGCGCCCGCCAAAGTGCAAAGCGCCCTGCTGGAAGCCATGCAGGAGCGCCAGGTGACGATTTCCGATACCACTCATCGCCTGCCGGAGCTTTTCATGGTGCTGGCCACCCAGAACCCTATTGAGCAGGAAGGCACATACCCTTTGCCGGAGGCACAGGTTGACCGTTTCATGCTTAAGATAAACATCACCTATCCTTCGAAGCAGGAGGAGGCCCGCATCCTTGACACCATGGCGCACCAGCACATCCCTACGCTGGCCCAGGTGATACCGGCCGAGCAGATTTTAAAAGCGCGGGAAACGGCTGACGCTATTTACGTGGACGACAAGATTAAAAACTATGTTCTGGATCTGGTCCAGGCCACCAGAGTGCCTGAGAAATACTCACTGGATAAGATAAAACCCTGGATACTATACGGGGCTAGCCCAAGAGCCACTATCTATCTGGTGCAGGCCGCCAAAGCCTACGCCTTCATTCAGGGCCGGGGCTACGTAACTCCGGAAGATATCAAAGCCGTGGGCCTGGATGTTCTGCGGCACCGCGTCCTGCTGACTTACGAAGCCGAAGCAGAAAACGTAAATTCCGAGACCGTGCTGAATACTATTTTCGAAGCGATAGAAGTACCGTAAAAAGCAGGGTACGGGGTAGAGGGCCTAGGGTTCAGGATCAGGAGTTACTTATTTCCGGCACCCTACACCCTACACCCTACACCCTACACCCTACACCCTACACCCTAACTTTTATGAATACCGCGGAAATACTGAAAAAAGTCCGCCAGATAGAGATTACGACCGGCCGCCTGGTCAGTGAGACCTTCGCGGGCGAATATCAGAGCGTATTCAAGGGACGCGGCATGGAGTTCGCCGAGGTTCGGGAATACGTCCCTGGAGACGATGTCCGTTCCATTGACTGGAACGTAACAGCAAGGTACGCTAAACCCTTCATCAAGCGCTTCGTGGAGGAGCGTGAACTCACTCTGATGATAGTGTGTGACATGTCAGCTTCGCAGTTCTTCGGCAGCGGGATAAAAGCCAAGAACGAGGCGGCCGCTGAACTCTCCGCCATGTTCGCCTTCTCGGCGCTCAAAAACAACGACAAGACCGGACTTCTGGTTTTTACCGACGGCCCGGAACTTTATATACCTCCCAGGAAAGGCAAGAACCACATCCTCCGCATCATCCGCGAAATATTGGCCTATTCTCCGCGCGGCCGCGCTACTTCCGTGGCCAGGGCGCTGGACACAGTAAACCGACTGATGAAACGCAAAGGCATAATAATCCTCATCTCGGATTTCAATGATTCCGGCTACGAAAAAGCCCTGAGACGCACGGCCGTAAGGCATGATCTGATACCTGTCATGGTCGAAGATCGTCTTGAGCGCGCGTTGCCAAATGTCCGCGCCCTGATAAACGCCGACAACCTTGAAGACGCCGGCGCCGCCCCCGTCCTTGCCGACCTTTCCTCGCCCGCTTTCCGGGCCAAGTACGCGGCCGCAAGGGCGGAAGTGGCCGGGACCATGGAACGGGCTTTCAAAGGAGCTGGCACTGACTGGATAAGCGTGGACCCGGCCTCTGATATTTACGGCCCCGTTGTAAAATTCTTCAGAAAGCGCCAGAGGCGGAAATGACGCGTGTTATAAAATTCATAGCTCTGGCGACGCTGCTGCTGCCAGCCTTGGCCGGAGCGCAAGCAGTGTCTTTCAAACTGACGCCTCCCACGGCCAAACCTAAACTCGCCGAACCTTTCACTATCCGTCTTGAACTCACTTTACCGGCAGATTATTCCGTCAAACCGGACACTTCGGCTTTTTTCAATGATGTTTTCGAGCTCCTTAATATAAAAAAAATCCCCTCCAAACCGGCGGGGACGCTTAAGACCGAAACCTTTGATCTGGATATTTCCGCTTTCAATATCGGTGTCAGCACGTTCCCGGAAACCTCATGGCTGCTGGCAAAAGGCACGGAACTTACTGAAGTTAAAAGCGTCCCTTTTGCGCTTGAGATCCTGCCCATTTTCGACACAAAACAAGTGCAGGGAGACATAAAGGATTTACACCCCATTTTTAAATTTATCCCCTGGCTGTGGCTGCTGACAGGCCTCCTGGCAGCGGCCCTGGCGGCCTGGTTTATCTACCAACAAAACAAGGCCCGTTCCGCAGGGGCAGACTCCTGTCCGGAAGCGCCAGACCTCCGCTCTCCGTACCAGAAGGCCGCCGACGCTTTGGCTGAACTTTCAGCCTCGGACATCTGGGAGCAGGGCCTGATCAAGGAATTCTACAGCCGCCTGTCCGACATCTTCCGAAGTTACCTGGACGCGCAGTTCGGGATAAAGGCGGAACTTATGACTACCAACGATATCACCAGAGAGCTGCGCAGGACCGGGGCTGATATAAAGACGGTCATCAGTACCAGGGAGCTGCTGGAAAACACCGATCTTGTGAAGTTCGCCAAGTTCAAGCCCGGAGAAAAAGAGCGCGATGGCGCCGTCTTATCCCTCAAAAATCTGCTGGTATTTTTCACGCAGCAGGACGAAAACCGGCGCGCTCTGGCGCGACAAGCGGCGGGGGGGGAGACACCGAAACAATGATCTTCCGTTATCCCTACATTCTGACGCTCATACCCTTCGTACTGCTGCTGGCGTTCGCCGCCAGGAGCATGGGCTCGCGGCGTCTGGCGGCGGTTAAAATGCCTGTAGCTCTGCCGAACCAGGAAACGGCCCGAACTCTCCTGTTCCGATATTTTCCTTTCTGGGCGAGGGTTATAGTTCTCGTGCTGCTCGCTTTCGCCCTGGCCAGGCCGCAAAAGGTGGAAAAAGGCAATGTGCCTCCGACCGAAGGCATAGACATAATGCTTTGCCTGGACACTTCCTACAGCATGTCCGCCGTGGATTTTAACCCCTACAACAGACTGGATGCGGCCAAGACAGCCGCGGCGGATTTTATAGGCAAACGCGCCAATGACCGCATCGGCATGGTTATCTTCGGCGGAGTCGCGGTGCTGGCCTGCCCCCTCACCCTGGATTATCAATCAATGCTGGAACTACTCGATTCAGCCGCTATAAATATGACAAAGGCGGACGGCACGGCCATAGGCGACGCTCTTATAACTTCTGTCAATCACCTGAAGGACAGCAAAGCTAAAAGCAAAGTAATAATACTACTGACCGACGGCCGCTCCAATGTCGGCGTGATTACCGACCCAGTAATTGCCGCGAAAACCGCCCAGGCTTACGGCATTAAGATCTACACTATCGGAACCGCGACCAAGGGACCGGCCCAGATACCCACGGGTAACCCCTTGCAGCCATACATGACCATAAACGACGATCTGGACGAGCCCACCCTCATGGAAATAGCGGACAGGACCGGAGGCGAGTTTTACCGGGCCGGGAACTTTATGGAACTGCAGAAAATATACGAAAAGATCAACGCCCTGGAGAAAACCAAATTTGAGGTAAAGACTTTCGTAAACTATACCGACTTGTATCTGCTCTTCCTGATCCCGGCCCTGATCCTGGCGGCTCTGACCTTTCTTCTGGAGAAGACTTATTTAAGGACGATACCGTAAAAACAGTGGCGAGTGGATAGTGGTTAGTGGCTAGTGGAGGAAGCGACGGGAGGATTAGAAGAGGACTGGAGGATTGGCGATAGCGGGAATTGTAGCACTGTCTTGCTGTCGTACTGTCTTGCTGTCGTACTGCCGCGCTGATTTAATATGGAACTATTCAGATACCCCGTGCAACTTATCTGGCTGACGCTGGGATTCGTCGCGCTATTGTTCTTTTATTTTAAAGCCCGAACCGCGGCCGCGCGGGCCGCGGCAGAGTTAATGGATTCAGGACAGCTTTCAAAATTATCCGGGGAAAATGCGTTAACCAGAAAGCAGATCCGCGACCGGATGTACCTGACCGCGCTGGCGTTCATTGTGGCGGCGGCGGCGGGGCCGCAGTGGGGAATGGAAATGGCCCCGGTCACCGATCTGAGCGGCAGCCTGGTTGTAGCCGTGGACACCTCCGCCTCTATGGGCGCCAAGGACATCAAACCTTCAAGGATAGAGAATTCAAAGCTCATGCTCAACGCGCTCACCGATAAATTCCAGGACTACCGGATGGGTGTTATAGCTTTCAGCGGCGACGCCTATATTCAATGCCCGCTGACCACGGACTCTGAAGCCATCAAATATTTCCTCTCCTACCTGGCCCCCGGCATCCTGCCAACCCCCGGCACGAACATCTCTTCCGCCATAACGGCCGCCGAACGCATGCTCGGGAAATACTCCGGGGCTAAGGTCCTTGTACTCATAACGGATGGTGAAGATCTGGAAGGCAAGGTCGATGAGGCGCTTAACTCAGCCGCGGCCGCGAACCTGAAAATATTCACCGTGGGAGTGGGCAAGACGGAAGGGGAACTGATACCGATGGCGGACCAGACCGGCAGCTTCACCGAATACAAAAAAGATTCTTCCGGCAAGACGATCGTGACGCATCTGGACGAATTCACCCTGCTCAAAATAGCGCGAAAAACCGGGGCCGAATATATTCGTTACGGCGGTGATCCGGAAGCCACGGCGGACGAGATACGCGCCACTGTCGGCAAAATTGCCCAGTCAAAGACCAAGGGTTTCGGTAAAGCCGCCTACAAGAACCGTTATCGCGCGCCGCTCCTTATCGCGTTCCTCCTGTTTTTGATAGAATTAATGTTCATGGAAAAAGGATTCCCGCCGTTCCTGGCAAAGCTCCTGCGGCGGTTTCGTAAAACGCCACCAACCATTCTGCTGTCCGCGCTGGCCTTTTTTTCCGCTTCGCCGGGCTCTGCCATTGCGGCGTCGCCCGAAAGCCTGGCGCGCCTGGGGAACAGCGCCTACTATAAGAAGGATTTCTCTAAGGCCTACGAGCACTATTCAAAGGCCCTGGAAAAAAGCCCGAAGGACGCCCGAATACTATTCAACAGGGGCGCGGCTTTCTACCGCATGGAGGATTACGCTAAGGCCGCGGAAGATTTTGAGGAAGCCGCCAAAAACCCCAAACTTAAAAGCGCGGCTGATTATAACGCCGGCAACGCCTATTACAAGATGTCGGATCTCGCGAAGGCTATAGAGAAATACCGCTCAGCGATAATCGCCGGCCGCGGCGACACAGAAAACGCCAGATATAATCTGCAGAAAGCCCTTGAACAACAGAAACAGAACCAGAACCAATGCAAGAATAACAAGCCTGACCAGAAGAAGCAAGAGCAGGAGCAGAAGCCAAAACAAGAAGACAAAAGCGGCGGAAAAGATCAGGAGAAAAAAGACCCGGCGGAGCAGAAGAAACAGGAAGCGGCCCGCCAGCAGGCCGATAAATTATTGGAACTGATGAAAGAAAAAGAGAAATCTTCCGGAAACCGAGAGATGATGAACGCCCGCTTCAATAATAAACCCCAGAAGAAAAAGAATGTTTCGGAAAAAGACTGGTAACCCGGAGAAAGTGGATAGTGGTGAATGTTCAGCGGTAAGGGCGTATTCACTAGCCACTAGTCACTAACCACTAACTTATTATGCGCTATACATTTAAGTTGTACACGGGATTAATTATCGCGTCACTGGTTTTACTGGCGGCCGGACCGGCGGCGGCCATGTTATCCATCACGGCGGAAACCGACAGGGAAAGCGTGGAGATAAACGATAGTCTTAATCTGATCGTGACGGTCAGCGGCGACTCCGCCTCTGTACCCGAGCCTGACCTGCCCCAGATGAATAATTTCAACATCTATTCCTCCGGCAGGAGCCAGAACATTTCCATCGTGAACGGCAAGATAACAACTTCCGTCGCCTTCACCTACATACTCTCGCCAAGGTTCATCGGAAAACAGAAGATCCCGCCCATCCCGGTCTTTGACGGCAAAGAAAAATATACGACGAAGGAATTGGAGATAACAGTTGTAAAGGCCGCCTCGGCCGCGCAGACTTCCCAACCGCAGACCGCGCAGAGAACCCGTGCCGCGGCCGGCGCCCAAGCCTCGCTGAAGCCGGAAGACACTATTTATATGACGGCCGAAACAGATAAGAAAGCCGCCTACCCCAACGAACAAGTCAACCTGACCATCAGGTTCTATACCGCGGTGTCGCTGACCTCTAACCCGCAGTACATCCCGCCCCAGTTCAAAAATCTTATAGCCGAAGATCTGCCGCCGGCCAGGAACGGAGAGACGGTGATCAAGGGAGTGCGTTACTACCACACTGACATCAAAACAGCGCTGTTCGGCATAGAAGAGGGCCCGGCCGCGGTCAACCCGGCGACCATTATCGCGCAGGTCCATAAGGAAAGCGCTATAGATCCCTTTGACCCCAACTTTTTCCAGAAGTTCTTCGCTCTGAGCGCCGGACAAGGAGAAACCCGCCAGATCCAAAGCCCAACAGCCGCGCTCAGGATACTGCCGCTGCCCGAAGGCGCTCCGGCGTCGTTCAAAGGCTCGGTCGGCAATTTCGCGCTTTCAGCCGATCTTAGCCCAAAGGAAGTAAAAACCGGAGAAGCCCTGAACCTATCGATAACTATTACCGGCAAAGGCAATTTAAAAACGATCACGGCGCCAACGCCGCCGAACATGTCCGACTTCAAGGTTTACAACACCATGAGTTCGCTTGACATATCCAAGGAAAATGACGTCATAGGCGGCAAAAAGGTCTTTACCACCGTCCTCATCCCCAAAACCGCGGGCCGGCTGACCATACCGCAAATTAAATTTTCTTTCTTCGATCCGGAAGCGAAGACCTACCGCGAATTATCATGCGGACCTTTCGAGATCAATGTCGGACAAGGGGGAGGAGAGGGGAAAACTTTCTCGTTCACCCATGGAGGACAAGCCGCGGGCATAACGCCGCTCTCCTCCGATATCCGCTATGTGAGCGACCGGGCGAAACCGCCGTTCACAAGTACTCTTGCGGGGCGCATCTCCACCCTGCCGGTATGGATGAATTTTTTTCCCGTGGCGATTGTTCTTCTGAGCTTATGGCTCGCGCGCCTTAACGATTTCCGGCTTAAAAATCCCCTGCTTTTCCGCTTCCGGAAAGCCCACGGCGAGGCACGCGCCGATATTGCCGGTGCCGCGGAAAAATTGAAGACCGCTCAGCCTAAGGAGGCGGCCTCCATTCTTTACGACTCTCTCCTGGCTTATCTTTCGGACAAGTCCGGTTACAAGGTCAGCGGGCTGACGATGAAACGGGCCCGCGTCCTGCTTAAAGAAAAATTCCCGGGCGCCGGGGAGCACTCGCTCGCAGAAATAACGGATCTCTGGGAACGGCTGGAGGCCCTGCATTATTCTCCGGCCGGGGCCACGCCTGAAGAGGGGAAGTATCTGCTTGAAAAATATACCGCCCTTCTGGATCTGCTGGAAAAGGATTTCAAAAAATGAGAAAGACAATATTTCCGGTGTTATTCGTTCTTTTTTCCGCCGGTTCCGCCGGCGCCTATGACCGCAGCGTTCTGGCGGAATACAATGACCTGTATAAAAGCGGCAGCTACCAATCAGCACTGGAGGGCTATAAGGAAATAGCCGTAAAGGAGCCCTACAACCCCTACGCCTTCTATAACGCCGGCAACGCCTATTTCCGCATGAACAAACCGGGACTGGCAATACTATACTACGGCAAAGCCTTTCGATTGGATCCCCGCGACGCCGATATCCGCACCAACCTTGACTTCGCCATGAGGCACACGGGGCAGACGCTGGTGCCGGAAGGCCTGCCCAAAACTCTCCACTACCTTTATTATTTTTTTTCCGACCTGGAACTCAGGGCCGTGGTCACATCTTTCTGGTGGCTCGCCTGCCTGTTATTCTCTTTGTACGCCCTTAAGGCCGGTCTGCGCGATAAGTTAAGGGGAGCGCTTCTGGCCTCGGTTCTGACCTTAGCCGGGGCGCTTATGTGGATCACGGCCCGTTCTTCTTCCGCGTTTGAGAACGCAGCGGTCATCACTACCGAAGGTTCGGCCAAGCTGTTGAGCGGTCCCGGCGAGACCTTTAAAGCTTATGCTACCCTGCCCGAAGCGAGGATTGTGAAGATCCTGGACGACAGCGACGACATCTACTACGAGGTAGGCATTCCGCGCGAAGGCATAAAAGGCTGGATAAAAAAAACCGCCGCCGAAAAGATTTAGAAACTGTCCGCAGCAAGATATAACTTCAGTGTAATCCGCTCATTCCGGCTGCGTAACGAAAAATAATTCCCGGCAAAATGATAAAATTAATTAAACATCAATCTGCTCTAATTCTGCCTATAGCTTATGGCTTAAGGCTTATGGCAAACGAGTAGCCTCATGATGGATATACCGTGGAGGGCAATGTGAAAATAGCTATCGCCAGCGATCACGCCGGATTTCCTTTAAAACAATATCTCGCCGACTATCTGAAGGCCGAGGGGCATAAGGTTGACGACCTGGGTACCGATTCCTCCGATATATCCGTGGACTATCCGGATTTCGCTGCAAAAACGGCCCTGGCCGTGACCCACGGCAAAGCCGCCAGAGGCATCATAGTCTGCGGCTCCGGCATAGGCGCCTGCGTGGCGGCCAATAAATTCAATGGCGCCAGAGCGTCGGTCTGCCACGACACCTATTCCGCCCGTCAGGGCGTGGAACATGACGACCTGAATATTTTATGTCTGGGCGCCAGAGTCATCGGCACCGCGCTGGCCCAGGACATCGTCCATGCCTTTGTAGGCGCCGCGTTCTCCAATGAAGCGCGCTTCGTCAGACGTCTGGATAAGATACGATCTTTTGAAAAATAATAACCGGAGATACCACATGGATATTCTGAAAGAGATAAAAACCGCCCCGCAGAGCCTCTGGCTGGACAGCCTTAACCGCGACATGCTTTTGAACGGCGCACTGGCTAAAATGATCAAGGACGTCGGCATCAGCGGCGTGACCTCCAACCCCTCTATTTTCGAGACCGCCATACTCAATTCCACCTCGTACACGGAAACAATAGAACGCCTCGCGGCCAAGGACGAAACGGCGGAGGTCATATTTGAAACGCTCGCCCTGGAAGATATTCAGCGCGCGGCCGACCTCTTGAAAGGTATTTATGAAAAAACGGGCGGAACCGACGGCTTCGTAAGCATGGAAGTCAGACCTTCATTGGCTTACGACACGGAAAAAACCGTCAAAGAAGGCGAGCGTCTTTTCACGAAGCTCGGCCGCAAGAACGTCATGATAAAAGTACCGGCGACGCCGCAGGGCGTAATAGCCGGCAACGCCCTCCTGAAAAAAGGCGTCAACGTCAATTTCACGCTCATTTTCTCACCGGTAAGATACGAGGAAGTTGTAAAGGCCTACGTTGACGCCCTGACCTGGCGCTCTGAAAATCATCTGCCGGTGAATTCACTGGCCTCGGTAGCCAGCTTCTTCGTAAGCCGCATTGATACGGCTACGGACGATGAACTTGAGATCCATCTGGCCGCGGAGGAATCTTTCGACAGCGAGGAACTTTACGACTTCGCAAACGCCGCCCGAGGCCGGGCGGGAGTCGCAAATTCCCTCATCGCCTACAAGACATATTCAATGGTTTTTTCGAGCAATGAGTTCCGGGCGCTGTCGGAAAAAGGCGCCATGAAACAGCGCATACTCTGGGCCTCTACCGGCGTGAAGAACTCCGCCTACAGGGATACGATGTACGCCGACGCCCTGCTGCTCGCGGAATCTATCAACACCCTGCCGGAGAAAGCGCTTGCGTCTTTTATCGAGCACGGCGATCCTGACAAGACCCCGATAACAGCCAGGATGGCCGCCGCCGCGGCGTTTTTCGCTAAGCTGGAGACGGCTGGGATTGATTTCCAGTCTATACTCGAATTTCTTGAACGGGACGGCGTGGAGCGCTTCTCGCGCGCTTACGATTCGCTGATAAGCCACATAGAGGAAAAAAAGCGTTCAATGTCCAAGACCGCCGGCTCCGAACCCGCGGCCGATGAGACGCCCTCATGGGATCATAAACCGGAACTCAAAAAACTCGCGGATATGGATTTCGTGAAGCGCCTTTGGCAAAAGGACGCGGGCCTCTGGAAAAAAGAGCCGGAGCACGTGAAGATAATCAACAACTCTCTGGGCTGGCTGGATTCACCTTTTAAGATGCTGGCCCGCGTTAAAGAGATCGGTCGTTTCAGGGACGAGATCATCAGGGACGGGGTCTCCAGCGTGGTGCTGCTCGGCATGGGCGGCTCCAGCCTGGCCCCTGAGGTCATGAAGACCGTGTTCCAGAGCCCTAAAAACCCCAAGTTGTACGTCCTCGACACCACGGATCCGGCCTGGATACTTTCGGTCAAAGAGAACCTGGACCTGAAGAAAACACTATTCATCTTCGCGAGCAAGTCCGGCGGGACAATCGAGCCGTCCAGCCAGTTCAAATATTTCTGGAGCCTGCTGAAAAAAGCGGGGGTAAAAAAACCTGGCAATAACTTCGCCGCCATCACCGACCCGGGCACCGGCCTGGCCAAACTGGCGAAAGAAAAGAAATTCCGCAAGGTTTTCATCAACTTCCCCGATATCGGCGGCAGGTTCTCGGCGCTCTCATATTTTGGCCTGGTGCCGGCGGCGCTGTGCGGCGCCGACATCAAAAAACTGCTCGAGCGGGCGATAGACATGGCCAATATGTGCAAGAATCCCGAACTCATTAAAAATCCGGGTGCAATGCTGGGGGCCCTGATCGGCGGCATGGCGCTTAATGGACGCGATAAACTGACCCTTATTATGCCGAAAAGCCTTGAGATCTTCGGCCTATGGGTGGAACAGCTTGTGGCAGAAAGCACTGGCAAAGAAGGCAAAGGGGTGGTCCCAGTCTGCATGGAAGAGCTCGCGACGCCTGACAAATATCAGGCGGACAGGTTCTTCACGCACACACAGCTGGGCGCCGTACCGGAACCCGTAACGGCCGGCAAACTGGGCAAACTTAAAAAGGCTGGCCAGCCGGTTTACACCATGTTCATCAAGGACGCCTACGACCTCGGAGGCGAATTCTTCCGCTGGGAAGCGGCCACAGCCGCGGCCGGGGCGATTCTGGGCATAGACCCGTTTGACCAGCCCAATGTAAAGGAAGCCAAAGATCTGACTATGAAGGTGCTGGAAACCCTGACGGCAAAAGTAAAGAGCCCTGCGGCAAAACCTCAGTTCTCATCTGATAAACTGGAAGCGTTCGCGTCAAAAGCCCTTCTCGCAAGTGCCCCCGGGCAGGCCAGGAAGGACGACCTGTTCCAGCGCCTTTTTTCAACCCTGAATGAGAAGGAGTATATAGCCCTGTTGGCCTACCTGCCAAACGCGCCAAAGGTGGAAGCGGAATTAAACAATCTTCGCTCGAGCTTGAAAGATAAAACTAACTCGGCCGTCACTCTTTCATACGGCCCGAGGTACCTGCATTCTTCCGGGCAACTGCACAAAGGCGGCCCCGATAACGCGTTCTTCCTCATATTGACAACTCAGGCCAAAAATGATATCAATATCATAGGGGAAAAGTACACTTTCTGGCAGCTGGAAATGGCTCAGGCCATGGGGGATTTTGAGGCTCTGGACTCAAAAAACAGACGGGTTTTAAGAATTCACCTGAAACAACCTCTCGACAAATCCCTCAGATATCTTGATGAGAAGATTTCCAGAACAGGCCAGACCGTGAAAACATCAAAAGAAGCGCAACCGCAAGGTGAGGAGAGCAATATGATCAAGTTGACCGTTAAAAAGAACACAACTGCAAAGGCAACAACGAACACAACCACTAAAACCGCCGCCCGAGAGAAACTGACCGGCACGAGCGAGTATGTGCTCATAGACCATCCCAAGAACCTGGAAACAATAACTTCCAGGGATTATTCCATCAGGATAGCCGCCAGCGACGCCGTCAGTCTGGATATTTCAATAGACGATGCTCCGTGGCAGGGATGCAGGCACTCAGTGGGTTACTGGTGGTTCGACTGGACCAATTTCACGCCCGGCACCCACCAATTGGTGGCCAGGATGCATATGAAGAACGGCGAATACCTTATCTCCAAAAGACGCCGCTGCAAAGTAAACTGATAGCGCGAGCAATAAGCAATCTAGACGTAAAGCCATCTAGACGCAAGGCAATTTAAGTATAAATGGCCGTGCTCTGGGTGGTTTGTTTTTAGCCGGCTTTGCCTCTAAACCGCTATCCACATTTGATAGAATTAACCTACGCCAATGGTAAAAACCAAGATTATCGCCACGCTCGGTCCGGCAAGTTCCTCTCCGGCGGTACTCCGCAGCATGTTTGAGGAGGGAATGGATGTCGCACGCCTTAACTTCTCACACGGCGCAATTTCTGAGCGCCTTGCGCATCTGACCTCAGTCAGAGCCCTGAATAAACGACTTCGCCGCAACATCCGGCTTCTGGCCGATCTTAAGGGGAACCGCATACGCGTAGGGCGGCTCAAAAAACCCATCGAACTCATAAAAAATCAGACGGTAGCCCTGTCCAGGAACGGCGCAGGCAACGGTGTCATAATTCCTTTTGACTATAAGGGGGAAATGTCCCGGATAAAAAAAGGCTTTTTGATATATATAGACGACGGCAACATCTGTCTTAAAACCCTCTCGGTTTCAAAAGACTCGATCAAATGCTCGGTGATCACTCCGGCTCAGCTTAAAGAGCGGAAGGGCGTGAACATCCCGGCCGCGAATCTGGATTTCCCGGTGTTGAACGAGGAAGACCGGGCTGATCTGGACTTCGCCATCGCCAATAAATTCGATTTTATCGCGCAGTCCTTCGTACGCGGCGCCGGGGACATTCTGGCCGTAAAAAAAACAGTCATGTCGCACGGAAGCTCTGCGAAGGTACTAGCAAAGATCGAGGCCAGGGAAGCGCTTGAAAACCTGGACGCAATAATCGAAGCTTCCGATGGCATCATGATCGCGCGCGGAGACATGGGCGTAACCTTCCCTATATGGCAGATACCCGTGCTCCAGAAGCGCATCATAAGAAAGTGCAATCTTCTAAAAAAGCCGGTCATAACAGCCACACAGATGCTGGAGTCTATGACCGACCACAGACTGCCCACACGGGCGGAAGTGTCTGACGTGGCCAACGCTATCCTGGACGGCAGCGATTATGTCATGCTTTCCGGGGAGACGGCGGCCGGGAAATACCCCGCCGAAACCGTGCGGATGATGAACGAAATAATAAAATACACGGAAACGCATCAGGGGAAGGATTGACGATTTACCGGAGGCCATACGCCATAAGCCATAGGCTTATAGGCAGAATAAAGATTGCTTACTATTTACGATTCACGATTTACACCCCCTATGACCCAAAAAATTCCGACGCTTAACGAACTCGGCTGGACACCGGAACTGGCGGAAGCCTTCAAGGCTTTTTCATCGGAAAATTTCATCCCGGCACGGATCGTGGCCGAACATCGTTCGGCCTACGATGTTATCTGCGCCAACGGCGCGTATCTCGCTGAAGTTTCCGGCGTTTTCAGGCGCGCGGCCAAAAAATCCAAGGCCCAATTCCCGGCAGTGGGAGATTGGGTGGCACTCAGTTTCAACCCCGGCGGCCAGCGGCAGACCATACAGGGCCTTCTGCCCAGAAAAGCCGTGCTATCCCGCCTCGACCCCGGCGGAAAAGAAGAACAGGTCCTCGCCGCCAATATAGACATAGTTTTCATAGTCCAGGGTCTGGACGACGACTATAACCTTAAACGTCTGGAACGATATCTGACCGCCGCCAGGGCCGGCGGAGCCACAGCGGTCATCATACTGAACAAAAGCGATCTTGTCCCCGACGCCGAATCAAAAGCTGCCGAGGTGCGCGGGCGCAGCCTGGACGCTCCAGTGCTGCTGCTGGATTCCATCAATCGTACCGGCTATGAGGCCCTGGACGCCTACATCACGGCCGGGCGCACCATCGTGCTGGTTGGCTCGTCCGGCGCCGGCAAGTCCACTATAATCAACAATCTGATGGGCTCCGACCTGCAGCGCATCGCCTCCGTAAGGGAAGACGACTCCAAGGGGCGCCATACGACAACGGGCAGAAAGCTGTTCGTCCTGCCGGCCAGCGGCCTGCCCCGCCATGAATCATGGGGGGGAGCCCTGCTGATAGACACACCCGGCATGCGCGGCCTGGAACTCTGGGCCGAAGCGGATATCGTGGACGAAACTTTCGAGGCTATTCACGCGCTGGCAGCTGAATGCAGGTTCGGTAACTGTTCCCATTCCAACGAGCCTGGTTGCGCCGTGCGCGCCGCGCTGGAGGCCGGAACCCTGGACGGCGCCCACTACGATAATTACCTGAAGCTGCGCGCCGAAACCGCCTTCCTGAAATCCAAAATGGACGTGGCCGAACGCCTTAAACGCAAGGACCGCGCGAAAAAGATCAGCAAAGCGATTAAAGACGTCCCAAAGCGCAAACGCGGCGGGATCTGAACACCCCGGTTAAGATAAAATTGAGTTATAGACATGGACAACAAGGATACCAGAAAAAAGTTCTTTCTGTGCTATTTCGAGAGCACCCGCAAATGCAACCTCAATTGCCGCTACTGCATGGCTAAAGCGCCCCGCTCCAAGCCGAAAGACCACACCACCGAGCTTTCTACCGAAGAGATAAAGCGCCTGGTAGTAGACGAAATACGCAAATATTGCTCGCACGGGGCCATCGCCTTTTCCGGCGGGGAGCACCTGCTCAGGCCTGACGCGCTGGAAATACTGGAGTACACCGCCAAGGCAGGACTCTGGTCATTTATTAATACCAACGGAACTCTGCTCACCTCCGATCTGTTAAAGCGCGTAAAAACTGCGACCGGCGGCAAGGTCATCTTTGTTTTCTCGCTTAATTCCATTCTGCCCACGATCCAGAAATGGAGCCGCGACGACAGCCTTTGGACGGTTATCAAGGCGGCGCGCCTCTGCCTTAAAGCGGGCGTAAACTTCTTCTTCATAACCACTATAAGCAAGAGCAACCTTAAAAGCTTTTCCACCACGGTCAATTTCCTGAAACTCAAGAAAATCCCGATGCTCAGGTCCCCTTTCGTCACGCGCGGCATGGGCAATTGCCACCAGGAACTGGCACTGACGCCGGAAGACATGAAGAATATAATACACCCGGTCCTAAGGAATTACGCTTTAAGCTACGTAAGTTATACGCCGTTTTTCGCCGGGCCGGAATTTCTGGAAGACAAGTGGAAAGAGATGAATGTGGAAATAGACCAGCTTGGCTGCCAAGCGGCGCGCGGTTTCGTCGGCATCTCCGCCGAAGGGCACGTGGCGCCCTGCGTACATCTGCTGGATAACAACCTGAAATGCGGCAATGTCAGGGATATCCATCTCACCACAATACTCCGCGATAACGAGATAATCAAAGCCGTACGCTCCCGTGAAACATTAAAGGGCAAGTGCGGCCGCTGCCGCTACAAGCAAACCTGCGGCGGCTGCCGCGCGCTGGCTTACTATAAGACCGGGGACTACATGGCCGAGGACCCGACCTGTTTTTTTGAGCCCGTGGACGAAACAACCCGCTCCGAGCACGAGGAACTGCAGAACAAGAACACTACCCGCTTCCTGGAATTCATTAAGACCAGGGATCCATGGAAATCTCTTTTTTAGAAACCCGGCCCCCGGCTTTACCGATGAAGATACTCCTTATTAAACCCAGATGGTTCGTCAAAGGCGGCCTTTACCGCCTGCTTGAGAGCGTTAAGTTTACGCCCCTCAATCTTGGCATACTGGCGGCCTTAAGCGACGGGAATGAAGTGACCGTGGCTGACGGAGACTGGGACGCGATACCGTACGAAAAGAACTTCGACCTCGTGGGGATAACGGTCACAACCTTCACCTCGGAGCAGGCTTACGCCATCGCTGACAGATTCAGGGCAAAAGGGGCTAAGGTGGTTATGGGCGGGCCGCATCCGAGCCTGCTGCCGCAGGAATGCCTCGCGCACGCCGACGCCGCGGTGGTGGGGGAGGCGGAATACGTATGGAAGGAACTCCTGACCGACGCCGGGAAAGGCGAGCTTAAAACTATTTACCAAAGCAGCCGGCCTACGGACATGGACGACGTGCCCGCGCCCAGACGGGACCTACTGAACGAAACCTCTTGGATATCCTGCATCCAGGCCACCAGGGGTTGCCCTAATAAATGCCTCTACTGCTATCTGCCGGAAGTCCCATGGAGCGCCTACCGCAAAAGGGACATAGAGAAAGTCTACGAAGAGCTTAAAGGCCTAAAACAAAAAGTTATATATTTCGTGGATGATAACCTTTTCGCCGATCCGGCCTACGCCATGGCTCTCTTCGACAGGATAGCCCCTCTCAAAAAAATATTTTCAATACAAGCGCCCACCACCATAGCCAAAAACCCGCTGCTGGTGGAGAAAATGGCCAGAGCGGGCTGTTTTCATGTCCAGATGGGATTTCAGACCTCCAACCCCCAATCTCTCAAATGGGCGGCCATAGATCACAATCATATCGGCGACTATAAAGCCGCCGTCTCGCTCCTGCACAAACACCGGATACTCGTCACGGGGTTCCTGATGTTCGGCTTCGATACAGACGATAAAGGGATCTTCGCACGCAGCGTGGCTATGGCCAAAGAGATAAATCTGGATGACGCGAACCTTTATGTACTGACGCCGTATCCCGGCACTAAAATATACGAGCAGTTCAAAAAAGAGGGGCGCCTGCTGGAAGGCAAGGACCGCATGAATTTCGGCTGGGCCAACGCCGTCTTCAAACCTAAAAACATGACCCCGGAAGAACTGGAAGCCGGCGTCCAGGACGCGATCGTAAAACTCTCCGGCTATTTCCGCCGCAAGCTTCCGCTCAGGCTGGCCGAGCGCCCCGGCTGGCTCCTGCGGCATCCCGGCCTGGTCCGCTCCATAATCTACGGCCTCTTCGCCAAAAGGGACTTGTCGAGCAAAGTGCAACCCGCCGATTAACGAGGCCGGCACGACTGACCCGGAAATTACAAGCAGCAGAAAATCACAACTTTTACGCTCTCCATCACCCACTGACCCACTAATCACTATTCACTGATTTTTAATGATTGACATCTATTTGGCTATTTGGCAAAATAGATAATATGAAAGCCAAAACGAAGAACGATTACGCCGCCCAGGCCGCCGTCATAAAGGCTATGGCGCATCCCACCCGTCTTCTGATACTCAACTCCCTTAAAAAGAAGGAAACGTGCGTCTGCGAGCTGCGCGACATGGTGGGCGACGATATCTCGACCGTGTCAAAACATCTGCTGGTGCTTAAAAAAGCCGGGCTGGTGGCCGCGCGCCGCGAGGGCAACTGGCTGCATTACCGCCTTACCTGCCCCTGCGTGCTGGATTTCGCTGCCTGCGTAGCCGGGCTCAAGAGGTGATATGTTTAAACCTGTTCAGATTTTAGCCGATTGGATTGTATACGGAGTTTTCGGTCTTGGCCGTAATACGCTGGCAGGCGGGGCAGTGAATTTTTTTGTTTTTGACACGATAAAAATATTCATACTGCTGGCCGGTATAATCTTCGCGGTTTCCATAATACGCACCTTCCTGCCGCCTTCTAAAATAAGAGAAATAATTCTCAAAAAAAGCAGGTTTTCCGGACATCTGTGGGCGGCCGGCCTCGGTATTATAACTCCGTTCTGCACCTGCAGCGCCATTCCGCTGTTCCTGGGCTTTATACAGACAGGTATTCCGCTGGGTGTAACCTTCTCCTTTCTGGTTGCCTCGCCGATGATCAACGAGGTTGCCCTTGTGATGCTGTTCGGCATGTTCGGCTTTAAAATAGCAGCTCTTTACGCTTTCAGCGGTTTTGTTATCGCGGTCGTTTCAGGGCTCATGATCGGCAAACTTAATCTCGAATATCTGCTTGAAGGTTTTGACCTTTCAAAGAGGATACAGAATATCGCTTTTGGAACCAAGATGTCATGGCCGGAGCGCTTCACCTACGCCCGTGATTACACACTTGATATTATTAAGACAGTGTGGCCTTATGTGTTTATCGGCATAGGGATCGGCGCCTGGATACACGGCTATGTACCTGAAAATTTCCTCACGCGCTGGGCCGGGGCTGATAAATGGTACGCGGTGCCGCTGGCCACGCTGGTGGGTATCCCGCTCTATTCAAACGCCGCCGGGGTTATACCGCTGGTAAGCGCACTTACTGAAAAAGGCGTGGCGCTGGGCACCACACTGGCGTTTATGATGGCGGTCACCGGACTTTCCCTGCCGGAATTTCTCATATTGCGCCGCGTTATGAAGATAAAACTGCTTTTTATCTTCTTCGGGATAGTCGGCGCGGGGATAATATTCACCGGGTTTTTGTTCAATGTGATAGTAAAATAAGGGAAAATCCTAAAGCTTATGGCTTACGGCCTAAAGCATATGGCGTTTAATGGAGGTTTTTATGATCAAGATTCAGATACTGGGCATGGGCTGCGCAAAATGCAACAAGCTTTACGCGGCGGCTGAGGTTGCGGCTAAAGAGCTTGGAATAAAGTATGAAATGGAAAAGATAGACGATATAGACAAAATAACTGATATGGGAGTTATGATGACGCCGGCTTTAGCTATAAACGGGAAAGTTAAGTTTTCAGCCAGGATTCCATCCACCCAGGAACTAAAAAAAATAATCTCGGAGGGCGAATGACTTTTAAATATTTATCCGCAAGCTGCTATCGAGACGTTTTAAAATACCTGCTTTTAGGTTTTGTGATTCTGAGTATCGGAGCAGCCGTTTATAAAATAGCCGGCTCGAATTGTTGTTCTCGGTGCAAAACCCAGGCCGCGCCTGAAGCGGCGGCAGCCGTCCGGCCCGCCACCGGCCCGGCTACTATTAAAACTCCGGCCTCAGCGGTAAAAGCGATCGGTTTAAAAACAGCCGTGATTTATTATTTCTACACCAATACGCGCTGTTCTTCCTGCAAAGCCATAGAGGCTTACACGAGGGAAGCCGTGGAGAAAAACTTCTCAGCCGATTATAAAGGCTGGAAGATCGCCTTTAAGGGCGTAAATGTGGACGATGCGCCGAACAATCATTTTGTGCAGGACTATAGGCTTGACTCCAAGTCCGTGGTCGTGCAGAAGCTCTCGGGAGACAAATCCATGAAATGGGTAAAACTTGAAAAGGTCTGGCAGCTTCTCGGTGACAAAGAAGCTTTTATAAATTATGTTACCGCCGAAACGCATAAACTGCTGGATGAGAAATGAACGCTGAATTATGGGCGGCAGCCGTGACGGCTCTGTGGGCTGGATTTATCACCTCGGTGAGCCCCTGCCCGCTGGCTACCAATATAGCCGCCCTTACTTATATCTCAAAACATTCAGGATCCGGGCGACTGGCGGTGCTGACGCACGGCGGTCTTTACGCTCTGGGCCGCGCGCTGTCGTATATCGTCATCGGTTTCCTGCTTGTAAAAAGCCTGCTCAGCGCGCCGGCTTTCTCTTTCTTCATGCAAAAATACGGCAACCAGGCGCTGTCGCCTATACTGGTGCTGGCCGGCATGTACATGCTGGGCATGTTCGGGCGCGGTTTTATGGGCTTTAATCTTTTTGACCTTTCAAAATTTAAAGCGAAAAGCGGAGGGGTCTCTTCCCTGTTCATGGGTTTTATATTTGCGCTGGCCTTCTGCCCCATCTCAGCCGCGCTTTATTTCGGGGTCATAATTCCGCTGGCCGCAAAAAATTCTTCCCCGTTTTCACTGCCTTTGCTTTACGGACTGGGCACCGCCCTGCCGGTAATGGGTTTGTCGATAGTTTTAGATTTCGGGCTTAAAAAAATTTCCGCAGTCGCCGCCCTGGCCGGCAAATTCGAAAGCTACGCCAAACCAGCCACAGGCTGGGTGTTCGCAGCCTGCGGGATATACCTTGGACTCAAGTACATTTTTAATATTATTTAGGAGAGGAATATGAATATTTACCACGAAAAAACCCGTTCCCTTGTGCGGAAAGCTTATGGAAACGCGGCCAGAGCGGAGAGCCCGCTTAAGTCCGACCGTTGCTGTTCACCCGCTTCCTGCTGCGGCGGCAAAACCGCGCCCGCTACTGAAGGTGAATTGGGACTTTCATGCGGCAACCCGGTGGGGTTCTCCAAAATAAAAAAAGGTATGACGGTACTGGACCTCGGTAGCGGCGCGGGCAAGGACGTTTTTATTGCGGCACCTCTGGCAGGGCCCAAAGGTCTTATTATAGGCGTGGACATGACCGCGGAAATGCTGAAACTGGCGGCAAAGAACCTGAAAAAATTCACCGCAAGGACCGGCCTGAAAAATGTGGAATTCCGCAAAGGCCTGATAGAGAAACTGCCGGTCAAAGACGGCGTAGCGGATCTGGTCATTTCCAATTGCGTCATAAACCTTTCACCGGATAAACCCGCCGTTTTCCGGGAGGCCTTCCGCGTCCTGAAACCGGGCGGTTCCATAGTGGTAAGCGATATCGTACTGAATCGGGAACTCCCGCCCTCTCTTAAGAGACACGCCGGTCTTTATGCCGCCTGCGTGGCCGGGGCGCTGCAGCGCGTAGATTACCTGTCGACAATCAAGTGCGCCGGATTTACCGGGATTAAACTGCTTGCCGACAAAACTTATCGTTCCGAAGGTTCCGGTTTTGACCCTATAACCGCCAAAGCCGCCAGGGCGCTGGACGGGGCGGGGTCGAGCATAACCCTTTTTGCCCGCAAGCCACGCGCTTTTCCGGCGCTTCGTACAGGTAAAGCTCCGTGCAGACCCGGCGGGAGGATCTAAATGAAAAAAGTTTTATTTCTCTGCACCGGTAATTCCTGCCGCAGCCAGATGGCGGAAGGCTGGTGCAACAAACTTTATCCGGGCCTTATATCAGCCTACTCTGCCGGAACAAATCCCGGCAGCGTCGACCCCCGCGCCGTAAAAGTGATGGCGGAAGCCGGGGTGGATATTTCCGGACACCGCTCCAAGCACGCTTCGGAATTTAAGGATATTAATTTTGACCTTGTTATAACTGTCTGCGACAACGCCAGGGAATCGTGCCCGGTGTGGCTCGGCAAAACCCAAAAACTGCATAAGAATTTCGAGGATCCGCCGTTCCTGGCTAAAGACGCCAAAACCGAAGAAGACGCGCTGTCGCATTACCGCCGCGTGCGTGACGAGATAAAAGAATTTGTTTTAAAACTGCCTGAAGCACTGGGTAAAGGGGAAATAAAATGAGCGCGATAAGCGATAAACTTTCATTTCTGGACCGTTATCTTACGCTATGGATATTTGCCGCCATGGCCGCGGGGGTGGGCGCGGGCTGGCTGGCGCCGCAGGCCGTAGCTGACTTCAACACGGCGTCCAGCGTGGGAACGACCTCGATCCCCATCGCCATCGGCCTGATTCTCATGATGTACCCGCCGCTTGCGAAAGTTAAATACGAAGAGATGCACAGAGTTTTCGCTAATAAAAAGGTATTGGCGCTGTCGCTGATTCAGAACTGGCTGGTGGGCCCGGTGCTTATGACGGCGCTGGCAATAATATTCCTCAGGGATAAACCGGAATACATGGTAGGTCTGATAATGATAGGTCTCGCGCGCTGCATAGCCATGGTTATTGTCTGGAACGATCTGGCCCGCGGCGACAGAGAATACTGCGCGGGGCTAGTTGCTTTCAATTCCGTGTTCCAGGTTCTGCTGTTCCCGGTTTACGCCTGGTTCTTTATCACTATTGTGCCGCGCTGGCTGGGGCTTGAGGGCGCGGTCGTAAATATCACCATGGGTGAAATAGCCAAGAGCGTTTTTATCTATCTGGGCATCCCGTTTATCGCCGGCATTATCACGCGGTTCTCGCTGATAGCGGTCAGGGGCAGAGACTGGTACGCTGAAAAGTTTATTCCGGTCATAAGCCCGCTTACGCTGGTAGCTCTTCTTTTCACTATAATCGTGATGTTCTCGATAAAGGGGGAAAACATCGTTAAAGTACCGCTGGACGTGTTGCGCGTTGCTATACCGCTGCTGATTTATTTCACGATCATGTTCTTTGCGTCCTTCTATATGAGCAAAAAGGCCGGCGCGTCCTACCAGGAATCCGCCACTCTATCCTTCACCGCGGCCTCGAACAACTTCGAACTCGCCATAGCGGTCGCAATAGCCACTTTCGGCATAGGTCACGGCGCCGCCTTCGCCGCTGTCATAGGGCCGCTAGTGGAAGTGCCGGTGCTGATAGGCCTTGTGAATGTCTCGCTTTGGATAGGCCGCCGCTGGTACGCCGTTCCGCAAGCTGCTGAATAATTTCACATTATTTATCACAGCTATCCGGTTGAATTCGCTGGTTGCACGCTGGTCCGGGTCGGGATCGTGATTGCCCTTACGCCGCGTAGGAAACGGATACAGTGTCCGCAGCAAACCGCTGGCAGCCCAGTCCACTCTCCCGTGGTTTCCCTCCGCCCGTACCGGGCGGAGCCTCCCATCCGCTATGCGGCTACAGATCAATCCCGCTCCCGACCCTTAGTCATTTTTTATAAACAACTTTTCAGGTATACCATTATATACCGTCCATTCCATGGTGAAGTTGACTTACCCACCTAGGGAAACCTGAAATGATGTCAGGTTTTGCGGCTTCATTCTCAAAATACTTTTTACCGGACAGCTGCGATTATTTGTATTGACAGTTACTTCGGCATTACTATAACATAGTACCAATGGCGCGGAGTTTTCAACGGGCTTTATTATGTTATCGCGTCTTGCCAGTAAACTTACTCCACTAAATATTTAGTTAAGTCTTAACGGAAAGCGTTTATTTCGGAAAAGCTTTATCATTATGTCTAAAAGATCCAGGAGATTGCGCGCCTTGGCGCCGCGGGAAGATTTGAGGCCGGTATCAGCCGGGATTCCTATAAGCGACTGGCAGGTGTTCGGGGTTCTGGGCTTACTATGCCTGCTGCTTTACGCCAGAGCTTTATTTTTTGGCTTTACCTATCTTGATGATAATGTTTTGATCCTGGACAATCTGGCTTTCCTGCGGAACATAGCCAACGTCGGCCGCGCTTTCACCCAGGAAGTCTTTCATGTATTACACAGTTCCGCTTCTTATTACCGCCCGATCCTGACGCTTTCCTTTATGTTTGACGCCCTTATCTCCGGAGCGGCGCCGTTCATGTATCATTTGTCAAACATCATATTTCACCTGTTTTCCGCTTTTTTGGTTTATAAACTTTTTCTTAAATTAAAACACCCGCAAGCGGTGGCGCTGTTTTTTTCCCTTGTCTTTGCGGTTCATCCAGTATTAACGCAGGCGGTGGCGTGGGTGCCGGGCCGCAATGATTCTCTGGTGGCCATCTTTGCCTTAACGACCTTTATTTTTTTGATCGACTACTGGGCGGACCGGAATTTTAAATCCCTTCTAAAGAGCCTTTTGTTCTTCGCTTTAGCCATTTTCACCAAAGAAACGGCTTTAGTGATCCCGGTGATCTTCGGGGTTTATTTATTATTGACCGGCAAGTTACGGGCTGCAAGCGAGCGCAAAGAAATCTGGCGGATCGCGGCCGGATTCGCCGCGGCGGGACTTATATGGATTTGGCTGCGCCACGCAGCGCTGGGGAGCAACCCGCTGCCGCTGACTGCTTTGGAGATGATCAAATCGGTGATTATCAACAGCCCGGCGCTTGTCCAGTTTATCGGGAAGGTTTTTTTCCCGTTTAATCTATCCGTTTTGCCTATCATGCGGGATACAAGTTTCGGGTGGGGAATTTTAGCGTTATTCGGTTTGGCGGTAATGACGGCGACAGGATTAAGAAAGGAAAGCGGGGGAATGGTTTTATTCGGAATGGTCTGGTTTCTGGCGTTTTTACTGCCGTCCTTTATCCGGCCGGATACGAAGTTGACGGCGGATTTTATAGAGCACCGTGTGTACCTGCCGATCATAGGGCTTTTCATGATCCTGGCGGAAACAAAACTGCTTAGCGAACTTAATTTCAGAAAGAGAACCCATCTATATCTCACCCTGACGCTCTTGGGCGTTTTTGCGGTTATCACCTTTGATCATCAGGGGAACTTCGCGGACAGATTGTCTTTTTGGAAGAACGCGGCCTCCGCCTCGCCCCATTCTCCGCTGGCCCAAAGAAATCTGGGGGCCATGTATTATCTGGACGAACAGTACGACCTGGCGGAAAATTATTATAAAAGATCTCTGGCTTTAAATCCCGCGGAACAAATGGTCCACAATAATCTGGGGCTTATTTACGCCTCGCGCGGCCAGCTGGACGCGGCGTTCAAGGAATATCAGCTGGAACTGGCGATCAACCCGAACTATGATAACGCCCATTTTAATCTGGGGCTTCTGTACTATAAGGCGGGCAAACCGGCTGAGGCCAGAAGTGAATGGAAAAGGACGCTTGAAATAAATCCGGATTATTCCGACGCCATTGCCGCGTTAAAAGCTTCAGAAGCGTGGGAGCGCGGAAAGCAACCGGCTCCGGAGGCCGAAAGATAAGGAATGTTATTTTGATATAATTCACAAAGTGATTTTTTACGGGGCAGGGCGCAAAAAACCACATAGCGGGATAAACAACAATGAAAACACAGATAATTGAAGATGTAAAAAAAGGAATTTTAAGATCAGCTTATATCGAGGCCTCTTTTGATGACGCAAAAAAGGATCTGGAAAAGAGCCGCTATGAGATGATCTCGCTTGAGCAGATGGCCCTGTTAAGGGTGCAGGAGGGGAAAGGAGCCTTTATCTCGCAGAATGGCAACTGGACGCGGGAAGGATTCATTTATGTGCCTCAGAAAGGTATTTTCCTGACGAAAAATTCCCCGATAATGGAAAGCGCTGAAAAGGCGACAGAGTGCCATAAAAATAAACATGTTTTCCATCCCACTTCAAAGCAGGTTGAATACGCTCTCGCGGATTCCTGCAAGGTCACTGATCTGAATATCCCGTCTTTAAAACTGGCTGAAGAAGAATTGACGGTTTACGCTTTTGGAGATCAGGCAAAAACTTACGGCGAATTTTTAAAAGAGGCGGGGATAAACACTTTTAAGATTTACACTCCGAATATCCAGGAAAAGACCTTCGCTACTCAGGCGTGGCTCGGGTGGCTGGTCAGCGGCTCCAGACTTGATGGCGGCGACAGGGATCTGTGCGGCGGCCTGTTCTACTACTACAAAGCGCGGGGCGTGCAAAAAGCATAAGCCCCAAAAAGCCTTGAAAAACCTGCCCTAAATATCCGCGGCCGGCGCGGTGTTTTATCTAAACCCAAAATGCCGCGCGCTGTACTGATGCCAGAATATTAAGAACCGGGTCAAACACAGGAACCTGAAAACAGGAAAACACTTATGGCACTTGACGAATACACATACGGACGGATCCTGGAAAGCCTGAGGGACGGCGTCATTACCCTTGACGCGTTCGGGAAGGTGCTCACCTTCAACAGCGCCGCCGCCGAGATCCTGTGCCTCAGGAAAGAAGATGTGATAGGCGGGAACTTCGGTGAGATATTCCTTCCCGGGGAAGAAAATGACGCTTTTAATCAGGCCGTCCTTAACGCTATCTATGAAAAGGAACTGGCGCATCATACCCTCGTTCCGTACCATGTCGCGGAGCGTACGCTGACGCTGGCGGTGACGACCTCATATCTCATAGCGACAGCCGGCGGCGAGGCGGACACCAGATCGCTTATAGTAGTCATCAGCAACATCACCGATACGGAACGCTACAGGGTCATGGCCACCACCGATGCCCTTACAGGAAGCCGGAACAGGGGGTATCTGATGGATACGCTGCCGCAGGAGATAAAAAGGGCCGGCCGGTACGGGCAGCCTTTTTCTCTTGTCATGGCTGATATTGATTTTTTTAAGAAGGTCAACGACACCTACGGCCATCAGGCCGGGGATGTAGTCCTGAAAGCCTTCGTGCGAACCATTAAGTCCATGTGCAGAGAAGACGTGGATTGGGTCGCCAGATACGGAGGCGAGGAATTCATACTTGTCCTGCCCGATACCGGCCCGGATGGGGCGGCGGTGCTGGCAGAAAGGATAAGGGTAGCCGCTTCCGGGCTTGAAGTCATGGCAAAAGGCTCGCCGGTACGTTTCACCGCCAGCTTCGGAGTTACCGGCTTCGCGGCCGGTGAATACAGCGCGAACATTTCCGCCGAATCAATGGTCTCCGCCGCCGACCGGTGCCTCTATGACGCCAAGGAGCATGGCCGGAACAGGGTTGTCAAAGGGTAAGGCATTAACAGATAGGCCGAAAGACGGAGATTTTGTGGACCAATGGCCCATGCGGTTTTGGCCCGCGGAAACTAAACTACAATCGTGAAACTATTTAAACGAATTTCTGCCGCCAGTCTGGTATCAGGCTTGGCCGCGTTATTTGTTAACAGCGCAAAAGCCGCGGATATTAATTTAGACGGCGCTTCCGTCGGACTGTCGGTTGGGCGGCGGAGAGAGGCAGCCCGGCCGGATCGTCTTTTTTTGTTTAAAACCGGCCCGGCATGTGGTAGGATTATATATAGGTTCCCCGAAGAAAGATGAATAACGACCCGATGAAATATTTTCCCCGCCAAGCCCGCTATTTACTCCCCGTTCTTTTTGCGTTATTTATCGCATACCCGGCCATAGCCGGCATCGCGAAGAGCCCCGCTGCCCCGGCTCCCGGATGCTACGTTAACGATCTCGCGGGCGTGCTGGACGCGCAAACAGCCGGGAGGCTGAACGGCGTCCTGGCCGATCTGGACGCCAAAACCGGGGCCCAGGTAGCGGTACTGGTGCTGAAAAACCTGGACGGCACTGACATTGAAACCTATGCGGTGCAAACTTATAAGAAGTGGGGCATAGGCGACAAAAAGACCAGCCGCGGCGTCTTGCTGCTTGTCGCGCTGGAAGACCGTAAAGCCCGCATAGAAGTAGGCTACGGGCTGGAGGGGATACTGCCCGATGGGTTGACGGGCGCGATACAGGACAAATATATGATCCCGTATTTCAAGGCGGGCGACTACGCTGCGGGTATAGCCCAGGGCGCTCTGGCTATAGCTTCGGTCGTAGCAGGCGACAGCGGCGTCAAGCTTTCGGTTGTGCCCGTCGCAAGCGGACCGCAGGAAACTATCCAGCTGAGCGCGGGGCAGAAAATATTTTCCCTTATACTTATAGTTCTTTTCATAATCTTCGCTATCCGCCATCCTTATCTGGCGCTTTTCTTTTTAAGCACCATGACCTCGAGAGGTTCCGGCGGGTTCGGCGGAGGCGGGTTCGGCGGATTCGGCGGGGGATCATCGGGCGGAGGCGGCAGTTCGCGGAGCTGGTAGGAGGAACCAATGGCTAAAATGACACCTGAAATTTTGACGGATGAGCTTAAGAAGATCTGCGGCGGGAATCTTCATTCTGTGGTATTGTACGGGTCCTCGGTGGCCGGCGACACCGTAAAGACTTCCGATTATAATGTGCTGGTCGTAATGCAACAGGTCGAAGCTGAAACCCTGCTGGCTTTAACCGGCCTGTGCTCGCGCTGGGACAAGAACGGAAACCCCGCCCCCTTGGTATTCGCCAGGGAATCGCTGCTTCAGTCCGCGGACGTTTTTCCGGTGGAGTTCGCGGACATCATACAGACGCATACGATCCTTTACGGTGAGGACCCTTTCGCGGGGATGAAAATAGAGCCCGCCAATCTCCGCCTGGAACTCGAGCACGAGCTTAAAAGCAAGCTTATCCTTCTGCGTGAGAAGTTCCTGGTCACAAAAGGAGCCGGGAAGGAAGTGGACAGACTCATGGCGTCCTCTATCTCGGCTTTTCTGACGCTCTTCAAGGCGGTCCTCAGGCTGTACGGAGAAACGCCTCCCGCGAAAAAAATGGAGGCACTGCCCATGCTTTCCCGGCACATCAAATTCGACGAGGAAATATTTTCCATCGTCTGGGAATTGAAGGAAGGCAAAAAACGCCCCGGCCTGACATCACTACAGACCTTCAGCCGCTATCTGACAGCGGCTCAAAACATAACAAATGACGTGGATATCTGGTTGCAAAACGCGAAAAAATGACGGGAACAGTATACGTATAAAGGAGAAAAACAATGAAAAAAGGTTTACTGATATTTTTAGGGATCGTGGTGGTAATAGTATTATGGGCGGGATCGGGTTATAACAAACTTGTGAACCGCTCCGAGGCCGTACCGGCGGCGTGGAGCCAGGTGGAGACCGTTCTTCAGCGGCGCTACGATCTTATCCCCAACCTGGTCAACACGGTAAAAGGCTACGCCAAACATGAAAAAGACCTTCTGACCGAGGTAACAAAGCTGAGAAGCCAGTGGGGCGCGGCCAAGAACCAGACCGAAAAAGTGGCGGCTGCCAACGGCATGGAATCCGCGCTGAGCAGGCTGATGGTGGTGGTAGAACAGTATCCGCAGCTTAAAGCTAACGAGAACTTTATAAGGCTGCAAGATGAACTCGCCGGCACCGAAAACCGTATCTCGGTGGAAAGGATGCGCTATAACGAAACGATAAACTACTACAATGTCGCCGTCAGGGGTTTCCCGACCAATATCCTGGCGAAGATGTTCGACTTCAACAAATCCGAAGACTACTTCAAGAGCGAAAAAGCGGCGCAGCAGGCGCCCAAAGTGCAGTTCTGATAGCAAACTTCAAGGTTTTGCCCGGGCCGCCGCATTACTGCGGCGCCCGGGGTATGTTTTTATAGCTTATGTTACCAGCCATTTTTCCAGAACAAAGCTATGGCGGCGATGCCCCGAACCGCAGCCGCTTCCAGCGGGCGGTCACAGCGCTGATCTGCGCCCTGGCGCTCACGGCGCCGGCCGCCAGCGTGAACGCGACCGATACCATATCCCTTCCCCAGACCGAAGACTTCAGCACCATGACGTGGACGCAGGCCTTTGAATCCTTGCACGCCAAGGTTTCCCGCGAATACGCGTTCACGCAATGGAAGGACCTGGACTGGACGGCGCTCAGGGCATCGTATCTGCCGCAGATAGCCGCGGCCGAGTCGACGGGGGACACCCTGGCCTATCTGGCCGCTCTTCGCCACTACGGCTTTTCCATCCCCGACGGACACGTCAGCGTAAAAGGCGCCGCAATAAACGCCGCGATAAACGATCACATCGCCGGAGGATTCGGTCTCGCCGTCGCGGGGCTTGACGACGGAAGCGTTATCGCCAACCTGATCCTGCCCGATGGTCCCGCGGCCGGGGCCGGGATGCTCCCGGGCGCGGAGATCATTCAATGGAACGGGGTCGAGATCTCGACCGCGCTGGCCCAGCTCGACCTGGTCTGGAGGGGCGGGAACAGCCCGATCGCAACCGAAGAAAATGAGCGCATAGAACAATTCAATAACCTCGTCCGCGCCCAGATAGGGACCCAGGCCACGATCGTCTTCCGCAACTACGGGGAACCCTCTACACATACCGCCGTCCTCAGCGCGGTAAGCGACAATTTCGCCACTCTCGCGCAGGCGAATTTTGCGGCCGGCGCCGATATTTCGGTACAGATCTCATCCAGAATACTCCCCAGCGGACACGGATATCTCAAATTGACGATGGAGGGGTTCACCCAGAACGTATACGATGAGTTCAAACAAACTATCCAGGCCTTTGTGGACGCCGGCGTTCCCGGCCTGATCGTCGACCTGCGCGGCAATCACGGCGGCAGCGATGAGGCGGCCGCCCTCTACGCCGGGTACTTTCACGAGACTGCCTCTTTCTATGAGTACCAGCAATACTACAACGCGCAGACCGGCGTGTTCGAGATAGGCATCGAAAGCAATAACGTGATCATACGGGGCGGTTCCATCTCTATTACGCCGCGGGCGCCGTACTACGGCGGCCCGGTCAGAGCCCTTGTAAATCCGGGCACCATCAGTTCGGGCGAGGGGGTGGCCATGGGGATCGCCCGGGCGCCGCACGGGAAAGTAATAGGGTTCTACGGCACGAACGGCTCATTCGGGATGGTAGGCGACGTCGCGCTGCTTCCCGGAGGCGTTGAATTCGGTTTCCCTTACGGCCGGTCCCTCGACGAAAGCCAGGTCGTCCAGCTCGACAGCCGCAACGGCGCGGGCGGCGTGGCCCCCGCTATCCGCGTACCCCTGACCAGGGAAACCGCCATAGCTTTCGCCAATGGCGAAGACCCCGAACTCGCTTTCGCCATCGACACGATCGCGCCCGCCCCGCCAAAACTGACCGCGCTCGCCGTCTCAACCGCGTCGATACGCTGGAATTGGCCGCCTGCAGGCGGGCTTACCGGCGATTTTCATCTCTTCACCTCTACCGGCGGCCTGCTGGCGTCCCTGCCGGGCTCCACCACTTATTATCTCGAAACAGGACTTACCCCGGCCACGGCGTACGCCCGATATTTACAAGCCTCCAACCCCAGCGGCCTGGCCGTCTCAAGCACGGTGACGGTGTTCACCCCCGGGATCGGGTCCTTCATCATAGGAACGTCCAGCCGCACGATCACTGGAAGCAATGGCAAAACAAAGCTCGACATCCCGCCATCCCTTCTGGGCGACGCCACCGGCTGGATCCTTTCCGAGTCACCGTTGCAGCGGCCCCTGATGAGCAACACCACCGCCTTGATCACTGCGGCTGCCGCACCCGCGGGAATGCGCGGGTCGGACAGTTCGCTTACAGAATTTCTCATCATGGTCGACGGGATCCGCGGCACCGGGACCCTGGAGCTTCCGGTCACGGTGAGGGTCCCTTACCCTGACGCTAACAACACTGGGTTCGTGGACGGAACTTCGCCTCCCGTGCGCGCCGACACACTGCGGCTTTACGTGCTGAACGAGACGAGCGGGCTTTGGGAGGCGGTTCCGGGCTCCGCGGCGGACACGGTAAACAAAGTGGTTGTGGGGCAGATCCGCCACCTGTCCATCTTCACCGCCTTCGGCGCGGGAGCCGCCGGCGGCTTATCCGCGCTGCGGGTCTATCCCATTCCCTACCGGCCAAACGGCGCAGACGCGGACAAAGGCAGGCCCTATTCCTCCACCGACCCGGACTCGGGCATCATCTTCGACAATCTCCCGCAGAACGTGAAGGTAAAGATCTACACGCTTACCGGCCAGTTGACCAGGAGCTTAAGTTCCTCCGACTCCAACGGGAAACTGCGCTGGGACGTTCTCAACGATTCTGGACAGGATGTCGCAACGGGCGGTTATATCGCTGTCATAAGCAGCCCCGGAACCTCCGCGGTCGTGAAAAAGTTACTGGTGATCCGATGAAGATCTTCCCGCTTCTAGGAGTCATTATCAGCCTGGGCGCGGCCCGGCCCTGTTTGGCTGGGATCGGCGCCGAACCGTTAGATTTTCTTTTCCTCGATGCCGGCGCAAGGCCCGCGGCTCTGGGCGGAGCGTATACGGCACTGGCAACGGATGCCAACGCTCTGCTCTATAACCCGGCCGGCCTGGCCGGGGTGACTACCCATGAAACGACGTTCATGCACAATTCCTACCTGCAGGGGATCATGCAGGAGTACGCCGCCTACGCCGGTCCCCGGGGCTGGAGCGCGAATTTTAACTATCTAAGCTTCGGCGACGTGCAGAAGACGACGTTGAGCAATCCGGACGGCACTGGACTCGGAGAGACAACGCTGACCGACCTCACTTTCGGCGCTGGTTACGGCCGCGCCCTTACCGAAACGCTCTCCATCGGCGCCGGCGCAAAATACATCCGCGAGACTATAGATAATGTAACGGCAAAAGGTTTCGCCCTCGATGGGGGAGCACTCTACAGGATCCCGGCGCTGGACGGACTGACCCTGGGCCTGGTTTTGCAAAACTTCGGTCCCACTGTGCGTTTCGAAAAGAAAAGAGAGAACCTGCCCTTAAACCTGCGTGCCGGCGCGGCCTATTGTTTCAAGGCGTACGGCCATGAGCACCTGCTGGCGCTCGACGTGAACAAAGAGCGAAGCCAAAACGCGCTGGTGGCCGTGGGAGGGGAAACGCGATTCCTGGAACCCTTGGTGCTGCGTCTCGGATTCAATACGCGCAACGCCGCCGGCATCGGGATCACCGCGGGTTTCGGTTATCAATTCAAGACCGGGAGCATAGACTACGCTTTCGTTCCGATGGGCGACATCGGCGATGCCCACCGTATTTCCATAACTTTCCACTGGACCGCGTAAAAACCGGGGATAGGCCAAAAGACGGGGATTTGCGGGACCAATGGCCCCTGCGGTTTTGGCCCGCGGAAACTAAACTATAATCGTGAAACTATTTAAACGGATCTTTGCCGCAGGCCTGGTATCAGGCTTGGCCGCGTTGTTTGTTAACAGCGCAAAGGCCGCGGATATTAATTTCGACGGCGCTTCCGTCGGACTTTCATTAAACGAATATATACAGGGCGTTCCTTTAGACCAGCCGCGCCTTACCGTCACGCCAGCCGCCGCGGGCGTTCATGTTTATGACTTTAAAATCCTTTACGCCTCCCTTGGCTACCCCTCGCCTGACTATTTCGGTTCTTCCGAGGAAGAAGTGGAGGACCTGAACAACTATACCAGCCAGGAAGACCCTTTATACGAGGAGATAAACGGCTACCTGCGATTTTATCCGGAGCCCTACGATTGGTATGGCACCAGTCCCGAGAGCGCAAAGACCATAGTTGCGCATGTAGACAATATATTTGCCCGTGTACCGGCCATTCCTGCCGACCTCATACTGTTCCGCGGCCTCGGCCTGGGATACCGCGCCGATAAACCCTTCAACATGGGCGAGGAATTTGTAGATAAAGGTTATGTTTCCACTTCGCTTTCCTACAGCGTCGCGCGCCATTTCGCCATAGAGATGAACGAAGAGAAGCCCACCAGGCGCGCTATCTTCACAATATACCTGACCCGCCCGGGAGAAAAGGGCCTACTTGTGAACCAGGGCGAGGACGAAGTTATCCTTAATCGCGGCCGCAAATTCAGGGTAATGGCTCAGAAGGCCGGCGTTAAAAAATACGACCTTTACCTGGTGCAGGCTTGCGCCGCCTCCTGCGAAACCACCCTGCGCGGAGACGTGCAAGATTTCTGGACCGCCTTCAACGTCTCGGACTGAACTTGCCCCCAGATCGGAGAATTATGAAAAAGAAATCCCGCATCGGTTATAACCCGGAAATTGAACTTGCGAAAGGCGCGACATTATCAGCCGCGTCTTATGATAAGACGCAGACGATAGTGGTAACAGCCGAAAAAGTGACGGTGGGGGGAAAACCCGGAATTGTTGAGATTTCAGGACTCGCCACCGGCAAGCTGGATGCGGGCATAGACGGCACCATGAACTTGTGGCTTTCCATCTTCCGCTATACGCGCCCCGACGGCACAACCGACCATGTCGCCGGCTGGAATATCCCGCTGATCTTAAAGCCCAAACAAACACCCATCGAGACCGCCAAAGCTTTTGCCGCCTACATCAACTCGGGCACCCGCCCCTACAAAGCAAAAGCAACCGGCAGCAAAGCTAAAGCAACAGTGACCATTATCTTTATAGAAAAGTAAGAGAATTCGGGGACAGTTTAATTCTAAATTACGCATATTCCCCGGAATTCAAGGAATAAATATGTTTAAAACAATGTTGACAATTGGTCTTGTGTTTTTCCTGCAAAGCTCCGCCGGGGCGCAGTATTACTTTGACGCAGAATCCGGCGTGGCCTGGGCCGACCACAATACTGTCAAAATCCCGATCAAGGGCGGCACCCGCTTTTCACTTACGAAAGAGTTGAAAGCGGAACCTTCAACCTTCGTCCGCCTGCGGCTTGGCAGGATAATAAAAGGCGTTCACAATATTTCTTTCCTGGCTGCGCCTCTCATTATCAAATCCGAAGGTGTTTTCGAACGTACTGTTGAATACAATGGAAAGACTTTCGCGGCCAATATCCCGACAAAAGCCGTTTACCGTTTCAATTCCTACAGGCTGAAGTATCTTTACGAGTTCCACCATAGTGAAGCGCTCGCACTGCGCTGGGGCGGCGCGCTCAAAATGCGCCATGCAGGAATAGAACTTGATAATGGCGTGCAAAAGACAGAATCTAAAAACACCGGTTTCGTGCCACTTCTAGCATTCACCGCCGACTGGAGCTTCCGGCCAGGTTATGAGTTAAATTTAGATTTTGAAGGTCTCGCCGCTCCGCAGGGCAGGGCGGAAGATGTTATGGTGGCCGTAAGCCGTGAATTAAAACCCGGCCTTAAACTCCGGGCAGGGTACCGGTTCCTGGAGGGGGGCTCCGGAGCCGGAGAAGTTTACACTTTCGCCTGGATACACTATCTCCTGGCCGGCATTACCTTGGAATTTTAAGAGCTGTTTATCATGAAGGCTTTATCGAAAGAGCCGGCGGGTATCGTTGGAGGGGTGGCGGGCGTCAGCCTTTTTTGACCCCGCAGGCGGCTGAGGGAACGCAAAAAAGACTGACCCCGACAGGACCTCGAACTTGCAGCTGCCGGCGGAAGATTTAAAATGTTTTCAATGGATCCCCCCACCACACTGCCGGTGGAGCAGGCCACTTACAGATTGCGGGGATGACAACATGAATAAGAAACTCCACATTATTACTTTCGGCTGACCTGTGGATACGCTTCCGTCGTGCCCTCTATAAGTTCCTCAAAACCTTGTATGCCTGATCTTACCCGCGAGATGTCGTCGCGGGCGTGGCCACGCAGCGCGGCCCCGCACCGCTCCTCTGCACCGCGAGAAGCCGCACGGTCGGCCACGCAGCGCGGCCGCCCATGCTCGCCGCTAGGAAGTGGGTTCGCCGGCTCGGCCCTATGCGCCTTTGCACGGCTCCAGCGGTAGGCGGCATCTTATAAACACCTCCTATGCGCGGCCAGCCGGCCCTCAACAGGGCCTTGGCCGGGCCGCTCCCGGGCCGCCAAAGGCGGCCCGGCCAGCGCAGAATTTAATTTTTTTCTTATTTTTAAATTATGGCCACCGGGAGAGGGGAATTTAAACGGGGGCACCTTGGTTAATTAAAAACCCGCCTCGGCCTGATCGCTGAATTGTGTCGCTTTGCTCCACCCGCATTCGCTCGCCCTGGCGGGCTTTTCTGTTACTATCATGTAGCCCCCGTGGGGAGGGGGAAACCTGCAAAGAAAATATGGAGAGGCCAGGGCCAGTAGCGGCTTGCCTCGTGATGGCCGCCGCCCCTGGCCCTGGCCCGCCTTAATTACCTCCTCCCATTCCTGATACAGTTCGACGGCGAAATCGCCGCCCACAAGTAGCGGCAGCAGCCTTCCCCGTCAAGCCTTTTCACCAGCGGGCAGTAGCTCCAGCCACCTATCCACTCCTATATTCGCAAGGAATTCCTCGTCGTGGGAAACCACCAGCAGCGCCCCTTTGTAATTCGCCAACGCGCTTTCCAGCCGCTCTATGCCGTCCAGGTCCAGATTATTAGTCGGCTCGTCCAGCATCAGCAGGTGGGGGGGCTCGCCGCCGGACAGGACGCAGGCCAGCGCGGCCCGCAGCCTTTCCCCGCCGCTGAAGGTTTCCGCCTTGCGGAAGACGTCGTCCTCGCGGAACAGGAAGCGCGCCAGCCTTAAACGCCGATCTTCCACCTTCATCTCCGGGGCGAAGCGCGTGATATTTTGCAGCAGCGTCTGGTCGTCACACAGCAGGTCTATTCGCTGGTCCAGGTAAGCTATCCGGCTGGTCCTTACGGACAGCGCGCCGTACAGCTCGCCAGGCGTTTCCGCACCCGTCGCTGAGGCCAGAACCAGTTTTAGGAAAGTGCTTTTTCCTGAGCCGTTGGGACCGGCTACCGCCACCCGTTCCGGCCCGGCAAGGCAGAGGTCCAGCGCACGCCCCAGCAAAGGAGCGGGGGCGCCTTCGTACCGGTAATTCACGCCTTTAGCCTCTATCAGCAGTTTTCCTTTCGGGACCTCGGTAAGCGGCATGTCTACGCTGATGATATTTCGTTCCCGCACCAGGGAGCGGGCGACCTTAAGCCTTTGCGCCGCACTGGCGAGAATATCATCGTGTGTATTCTTAAGCTTCCCCATGGTACTTTGCGCCTGCCGCTGCAGGCCGCCCTGGATGATCTTGGGCATCCCGCCCTTCAGGCCGCGCCGCTTGCCCGCCGCCATGCGGTGCGCCTGCCGCTCCAAGCTTTCCCGCAGTTCGCGCTTTTCGCGCTTGACCTCTTCCCGCGCGGAAACTATCCTGCGCTCCAGCGAATTCTCCTCGCCGCTCCTGGCCGCGGCGTAGAACTCGTAGTTCCCTCCGTAGGCGGCCAGGCCGCGGTTGGAGAGTTCCAGTATTTTGTCCGCCAGGCCGAGCAGCTCCCGGTCGTGACTGACGACGACGGCGCACTTTTTCCATGACCGCAGGAACTCCAGCAGGCTTCGCCTGCCGTCCGTGTCCAGGTTATTGGTGGGCTCGTCCAGCAGCAGGATGTCCGGCTTGGCCAGCAGCAGCCCGGCCAGGCGGACCTTTACCGCCTCGCCGCCGCTCAGGGTAGTGAACTTCCGGTCAAGCCCGATATGCCCGGCGCCCAACCGGGAAAAAGCGGCGGAGACCGCGTCCAACAGGTCCCAGTGCCCGTCCGCCAACACGAAAAGCTCCGGCGCGGTCTCGCCTTCCGTTATGCGCTTTAAGGCGTCCAGCCTGGCCGCCACGCCGAGGGCTTCCGCCACGGTGCAATCCCCGCAGGAGAACGCGTTCTGTTCCAGCAGGGCGGCACCACCGCTTACAGCCACCGCGCCGCGGAAGGGCGCGAGCGTGCCGGCGATTAGTCTGAGCAGCGTGCTCTTCCCTGTGCCGTTCGGCCCTACAATGCCGGTAAGACCCCGCTCCAGGGAAAAATCGAGCCTATCGAATAGTGGCACGCCGTCCGGAAAGGAATAAGAAAGGCCGCTACCGGCGGCAAAGATCCTAGAACTGGATGACGTCATAAAACCCCCTATGGAAAGAACAACATAAAAAACGCGCTACAAGGTAGCGGAGATGATATTGGGTGTGAGACCGAAAACTAGTTCTTTTCCATAGTATGCACGCTTGGGATGCGTACCTTGTTATTATATAAAATTGCCGGGCGGCACACTGGTTATTTTGATACAAGTAACCTTTTGCCGGCCGTGTTATGTCGCCCCGTGAGGAAAGGGGGAACCTGCAAAGAAAATAAAGAGAAGCCAGGGCAGTAGCGGCTTGCCTCGAGATGGCCGCCGCCCCTGGCCCGCCTTAACTGCCCCCGCCCATCTATATGGTACAGCAGAATTACCCACCCGGGAACGCAGAAAACAGCAAAAATAGCCATTTTCATCGCGACACACCCTTGTCGGGTTGATGTTATATACTATCTCAAGAGATAACAGAACGAAGAATAGCCAGTGGCAAGTATTAAACAAGAAAAGCCATAATATCACTATATAATCCGGTTAAGGCGGAATTCACAATGGAAAGCAAAGATAACCCATCTCAGTTTTTAATTTACCAGGCGGAAGACGGCAAAACACGGCTTGACGTACGCCTGGAGAATGAAACCGTCTGGCTGGCACAAGAGCAGATGGCGGAATTGTTCGACAAAGGCCGGACAACGATCACAGAACATCTAAAAAACATATTTAGCGAAGGGGAACTCGATGAAAAGTCAGCATGTCGGGAATTCCGACGTACTGGGACAGACGGCAAAGAATACACTGTAAAGCATTACAATTTAGATGCAATTATTTCTGTTGGCTACAGGGTAAAGTCGGTAAGGGGAACACAGTTCCGCATTTGGGCCACACAGCGTCTCAGGGAATATATAGTAAAAGGCTTTGCGCTGGACGATGAACGACTCAAGCAGGGCGGCCAGAAAGCCCGCTATTTCCAGGAACTCCTGCAGCGCATCCGCGACATCCGTAGCAGCGAGCGTAATTTCTACCAAAAAGTTACAGACATTTACGCTACCAGCATCGATTACCGCAAGGACGACAAACTGACCAATGAATTCTTTGCCACGGTGCAGAACAAAATGCACTACGCCATACACGGTCAAACCGCCGCCGAGATGATCGCAAAGCGCGCGAACGGCACAAAGCCTCTGATGGGCTTGGTTAACTTCAAAGGCAACTACATCACACCGCGGGATGCAAAGATAGCTAAAAATTACTTAAGCGAAAAAGAGTTAAATCAGCTAAACCTGATTGTTTCCCTCTATCTGGATTTCGCCGAATTACAGGCCACGAACGGCCGCCTGATGAAGATGAAGGACTGGATAACCAAACTTGACGAATTCCTTAGAATCAGCGAAAGAGAAATCCTAACCAATGCCGGCACCGTCAGCGCCGAAGCTGCAGCGCAAAAAGCCGAAATTGAATTTGATAAGTACCGCAAAGAACACGACAAGAAAATGGTCTCAGACTTCGACCTTGCAGTTAAGGAATTAGAGTCAAGGAAAAAGAAGCGGCAAAAGGAATAAGCCCCAGAAACAAACAAAACATATGCCCGACACCGGGGGTAACCATGAAAAAGCTTAAAGCTACAGACTTCGACAAGGCCCTGCAAGCGTTCCACGAGGAGGATTTCGACAACGCCGTAGCGCCTTTCGCGCGCGAGCAGGGCGAGATACTGGAATTCATCACCGAACTGGGCGGGGAACTCAGCGAGGAAGATGAGGTCTATCTCGAGCTGACAGCCCTGAACGCCTGGCGCCTCATCAAGGCCGCCGGCTTTACCGCCACGCCGGTCACCCGCGAGACTATGCAGGCGCTCCACTTGGCCCGGCTGAAACGAATGGATGAACTGTTCAGAAAGCGCGACAAGGAGAATCTCTCTATCGCGGTCCTGCTAGAACTGGTGGAGGGCCACCCGCAGGAGGAAATGCTGCGCACGGCGGCCGTACACGCGCTAGTCCCGGCAGCGGCAAAAGGAGGAACACTACCCGATGGACAAGCGCTTCTTTTTATAGCGATACAGACGGTGTTCGACGCGCTGTGCGGCATAGTTCCGCCTCCGGAAATGCTGAAGGAGTACAAAGACCAGCCGCCGCGCGCCTGGGAGGGGATCCGAGACCTGCGCGTCACTGAACCCTCTTCGGATTACACCAACCGGCTCATGGCCGAAAAAGGCTTTACGACCATAGAAGATATGAACAAGTTCCTGGCGGAGAACGTCAACGGGAAGCGGTTGCAGGTGGCTCCCTCCACGCCGCTGCAAGGTGCGCAGGACCTCATCTACCGGGCGATGGATTGCCACAACACCCATGTGCGGGAGCAACTGTCCAGGCAGGCGCTGGAAATTTCCCAGGATTGCGCCGACGCCTACAACCTGCTGGCCGAGGAAACATCGGACTCGGCCGCGCAGGAACTGGAACTCTACACCAGCGCGGCGGAAGCAGGCGCCCGGGCCCTGGGCGGCAAACTGAAAGAATGGAGCGGGGGATTGTGGGCGCATCTCGAAGCGCGCCCGTTCATGCGGGCGAAGGCCGGCATAGCCCACGCGCTGTGGGAAACGGGCCGTCGCGACGAAGCCGAGGCGGCCTACCATGAGTTGCTGCACCTGAACAAGAACGATAACCAAGGAATCCGGTATACGCTACTGGCCTTCTACGCGGAAAAGCATGAACTACCGAAGATGGACACACTGATAAGCGGCTGGGGACACGACGACGCAGCGGCGGAATGGGTTTACACCAAGGCGCTTACCGCCTTCGCGCTTGGCAAGCCCGGAGCCACTGCGGCGCTGCAGGCAGCCTTTGCGCGCAACCCCCATGTTCCGGATTACCTGCTCAAGGATACGAAACCGCCTGAGGATTCCTACGGGGACAGCGTCACTCTGGGTGGGGCGGACGAGGCGTACTCCTACACCGAGACCTTCAGAAAGGTCTGGGCGCAAACGCCAGGCGCCCTGGTGTGGCTGAAAACCGGCCGTACGGTGCTGGCGGAGCCCAGGCCCGGTCGCAACGAGCCGTGCCCCTGCGGCTCCGGGAAGAAATACAAGAAGTGTTGCGGCAGGTAGGCGTCTGCCCGGACAGTCCTGCCGCAGCATATTGCATAACACGTCCAAAGATAGTTTCATGGACCTATCCCATAAGGAGGGGCCATGAAAGAGAAATCACTAGTACGCAGCTGGATACGCGCCACCACCTGCAACAATGTGCGCTACTACTCGGTAGTGTACGCGATAGCGGGGATAGTCGACACCAGGAACCCGCGGGACTACTGGTACTCGGAAAAGCCCGGCCAAGGCCAGGGCCAGGAAAAGGGCCCTGGACAAAAAGTCTGCATCATCACTTTCGGCTGAACTTTTGGATCGATTAGACCGGACCCTCTTTCCATTCCTTAAATCCCTCTATCTTTGAACCTGGAGAGACCGCGAGATGTCGTCGCGGGCGTGGCCACGATGCGCGGCCCTCAACAGGGCCTTGGCCGGGCCGCACTGCAGTGTCGGGCTGCGCTCCACCCCCCCGGTTCCGCCAAAGGCGGCCCGTACTAGCCTATGGCTGTGCCGTATCAAGCGCTATGCGCTGCAGACGGCCAGCGCAGAATTTAATTTTTTTCTTATTTTTAAATTATGGCCACCGGGAGAGGGGAATTTAAACGGGGGCACCTTGGTTAATTAAAAACCCGCCTCGGCCTGATCGCTGAATTGTGTCGCTTTGCTCCACCCGCATTCGCTCGCCCTGGCGGGCTTTTCTGTTACTATCATGTAGCCCCCGTGGGGAGGGGGAAACCTGCAAAGAAAATATGGAGAGGCCAGGGCCAGTAGCGGCTTGCCTCGTGATGGCCGCCGCCCCTGGCCCTGGCCCGCCTTAACTGCCCCCGCCCAAATTAAGGTACGGCAGAATTACCCACCCGGGAACGCAGAAAACAGCAACATTAGCCATTTCCAACGCGACACCCCCTTGTCGGGTTGGTGTGCTATAGTTTTAACACTGAAATTAAATAAAACTTAAAGGCTATGGCAACTTTTTTGTAATATTATATATGGGGTTTAAGGAAAAAATGGACTTTATAGACCTATTTGCTGGACTTGGTGGTTTTCATTTGGCCCTAAAAGAACTTGGGCATAATTGTGTGTTCGCGAGTGAGCTGAATGAAGACCTAAAATCCCTATACAAAATCAATCATGGGATGGACTGCGAAGGGGATATAACTAAAGTAAGAATAGAGAAAATACCTCGGCACAATCTAATTTGTGCCGGGTTTCCCTGCCAGCCTTTTTCGAAAGCGGGGAAACAGAATGGACTAAAAGATGCAGTTAATGGGAACCTGTTTGCATTAATCTTAAAAATCGCGCACCACCACAATCCCGAATACATATTTCTAGAGAATGTCCCTAATCTTAAAAGCCACAACAAAGGTAAAACCTGGGAGCACATTTACAAGAGCCTTTCGCTTCGATATGACGTAAAAGAGGATATCATTTCGCCCCACAAATTTGGGATTCCGCAGCATCGATCAAGGATGTATATCGTTTGCCGTTTAAAGAGCAAGGGTGGCCTTGCGCATTTCACTTTCCCTAAAAGTGATTACAAAGGGATACTTTCAATAAATTCCATTATTGAGAAAACTCCGACTGAATACACTTCCATTAGAGAGGACTCAAAAAAACAACTTAAAATCTGGCAAGAGTTTTTAAATCACTTAAAGCCTCAAGGGGTTCCAGGATTTCCTATCTGGGCAATGGAATTTGGGGCGACATATCCATACGAGAAGACTGCCCCGAGCAATCTTTCAACAGATGAATTAAAAAGGTTTAAGGGGGCTTTTGGCGATAAGATTCGCGGCCATTCATTAGATGAAATTCTGGACTGCCTTCCCAAATATGCGCAAGCGGAACAGAATGAGTTCCCTGAATGGAAAAAGATTTACATCAGGAATAATCGAGAATTCTATTTGAAGCATAAAAAATGGTTAGATACCTGGATTCCTAAAGTGAAAGTGTTTGAGGTTAGCCACCAAAAACTTGAATGGAATTGTGGGACCGATGGCCCACTGATTATTAAAGATAAAATCGTTCAGTTTAGACCTTCCGGGATAAGGGTAAAAAAACCCAACTTTTCACCGGCGCTGGTACTTAATTCCACACAGATTCCTGTTTTCCCCTGGCTTGACCGGTACATGACACCTTGGGAAGCGGCTGCCTTGCAATGCATGGGAAACCTAAAACAAATACCTAAAACCTCCGCTAAATCTTTTAGAGCTTTTGGGAACGCTGTAAATGTGGGGGTTGTTAAAAAGATTGCTGAAGGTTTTTTAAAATGAAAAAGAATATTAGGAAAGTATCGATTAAATTTAGACCCGGTGCCTATGGCATGTTCCGCAATCTGCAGAATAAAGTCTGGTACGCTTTAGGTGAATATGTCGACAATGCGGTACAGAGTTTCCTAGACAATCGCGAAAAGCTAGAGAGACTACAAAACGGAAAGTACCAATTTGAGATTAAGATATCTGTAGACCGTGAAAACGACATTATAAAGATATCCGACAATGCTGCCGGAATTAGTGAGGACAAATTTGAAGGCGCCTTTGAACCAGCCAATGTCCCAACAGATAACACTGGCCTGCACGAGTTTGGGATGGGCATGAAAACAGCCTCGATTTGGCTGTCTGATCTGTGGTCTGTAAGGACGGTTGCGCTTGGTGAAGGTGTTGAACGATTCATGGAGTTTAACCTTGAAAAAGTTCAAGCGGAGGAACGCGAGGAACTTGATGCCATTGAAACCCCAGCGAACAAGTCCACACATTTCACCGAAATAGTTTTACATAAACTTTCAAAGAATGCTCCGACATCCTATCAGATGGATAAGATCAAAAAACATCTATCAAGCATATACAGAAAGTTTATTCGCAGCGGGGATTTAAAGTTGATAATAGATAATGAAGAAATGACGCATGAGGAGCCAGAAATTCTCAATGCCCCCATTTACTCAAAATCTAACACTAAACCTATTGAGTGGAAAAAAGAAATTGATTTTTCTTATGGGCGCTATCGCGCAAAGGGCTTTATTGCGATATTAAACACAATGTCCACAAACGAGGTTAATGGCCTATCGCTTTTTCGTCGGGGGCGGGTAGTTGAAGGCAGTCATGATGAAAAGTACCGTCCTAAAGTTATATGCGGGAATGTTGGGTCTCCAAGATATAAAAGGATTTTCGGAGAGTTGGAGCTAGAGGGCTTTGCTGTAAGCTTCAATAAGGGCAGTTTTCAGGAACAAGATGATTTGCAATCATTAATGGATGCCTTAAGGATAGAGATTTCATCAAACAAATTCAACCTCTATGATCAGGCAGAAAAATATCTCAAACCAAAAGGCGCGCAAGAAAGTGCAAAAGTTGCGAAAAACATTGTCAACTCGTTAAAAAAGGAAGTCAAAAACGGAGATTTAAAAGACAAGATTGAAGCCTCATTAAAAGAAATTAACGGCAGAAATAGTTTAACACTTAAGAGTTCCACTTCGCGCAGCGCGAAGGCAATCGAATCCCATGAAGATGTCATTGATTTGGGCGGCGAGGAATATCGACTCAAACTGGAGTTCGTTACAGAGAGCAAGATGTCTGATTTATATGTACTTTTAATAGATGAGAGCGGCGACTCAAACAAAGTGACGTACAAAATCAACCTTGCACACCCTTTCTTTGCTCGGTATGAGCAGTTTAAAACCAAAGATTCCTGCACCCCGATAGTTAGGATTATTCGTTCATTAGTATTAGCAGAATTGCTGGCTCCATCCCAAGGGACCAAAAGCCCTGGGAATATTAGAATGAACTTTAATTCATTTTTGAAGAACTTTTAACCTATGCCAAATACAATCAAAATTATTGACTCAAGCAAGTCCGGTTTTAGAGTATCCATAGGGCCACGAACCACGGATTTCTTTGAAAAGCTTACGGCATTAAACGCAAATGAAAAAGATGTGTTATTGAAAGAAGCCGTAGAGGTTTTATCAAACTGTACGAATCCTACGGCTGAATCCGGAAGTCAGACGGGGATTGCAATCGGCTATGTCCAGAGCGGGAAAACGATGTCGTTCACTGCCCTAACCGCGTTGGCAGCGGACAATGGTTTTCGTGTAGTGGTATATCTTACTGGAATCAAAGTAAACCTTCTAGATCAAACAACCAAGAGATTAAAAAAGGATTTACGCACCGAAGCAGACAACAGCAGACTTTATAAGGTGTACCAGAATCCGACACTTAAAGACGGATCGAATAGGGTTATTCCAAACGCCTTAGGATTAAACCATAAACCCACGATATTGATTACCATTTTAAAGCATCACAAACACATCAACGAGTTGGCAAAACTTTTTCAGTCCACAGAAATGCGTGAGGCTTTAAAAGGGGGTGTCCTAATAATTGATGACGAGGCCGACCAAGCAAGTCTGAATACTTATGCCAGAAAAAACAGCAAGTCAGAGGATTGGGAGGACGATGAGTTTAGCTCTACCTATTCCAGTGTTTTAAACCTAAGAGCAGCATTATTAAATCACACCTATATTCAATACACTGCAACTCCGCAAGCGCCATTGCTGATCAATCTGATGGATTTGCTTTCCCCTAAATTCCACGTAGTATTAACTCCTGGGGAGAAATATACAGGTGGCAGGACATTCTTTGTTGATAATCCAGATCTTATAATTACAATTCCCGACACCGAAGTTTATCATCACAAATACAACAAGCTTTCAGAGCCTCCCCAAAGCCTCATGGACGCAATGCAGATTTTTCTGATGGGGGTTGCTGTCTTTGTTAACATTGAGGCCAAAGAGCGGCTTTTGTCGATGATGATTCATGCCGACCGCGAGACTGATGCGAGCAGAAAGTTTTTGGGTTGGGCAGATAGCCTGCTTGTCAGTTGGACTAAGCGATTAAGCCTAAATGATGGCGACCCGAGCAAAACAGAATTGCTGTCTGAGTTCGAAAAGAATTACAGCGAAGTTTCCCACAGACTAAAAAACCCACCAGAATTCTCACAGGTTATTTCCGAAGTCTCACAAGTTATCCGCGACACAAATTTAAAGTTAGTTATTGCAAATGAGAAAGAAATTACCTGGGGGAATTGCTCAGCATTAATTTTAGTTGGAGCAGATATGCTCAATAGAGGGTTTACTATTGAGGGGTTAATGGTCTCATATATGCCCCGGTATACTGCAGGCAAGCCCAATGCCGACACCATTCAACAACGTTGCAGGTTTTTTGGATATAAACAAAATTACATTGATGGTTGCCGTGTATATCTAAAGTAGGCGGGTTTGTCTAGACCAGTTCTAGGCACGCCCTAAGGTGAAATTGTCAAAGCTTTCCAATCTTCCTGCAACTGGCGGCAGCCTGCCGCAAATCTCCGTCCCAAAGTATTCCTGCGCCG